>ENA-UOJM01000091-UOJM01000091.1-human-gut-metagenome-genome-assembly--contig:-P116-NODE-91-length-141529-cov-29.081591_pt1 | contig 141529 bp, 137 predicted proteins | sample MGYA00242349_ERZ723896 | MGnify/ENA metagenome assembly ERZ723896 | reverse complement strand
AATCATAAAGTTATCACACAAAAATATTCGTACCCTATAAATATTATAAAATTAAATATATATAAAAATTTCTAATGGCGCTATCAACCATATCAAAAATTTTAAAATGATAATTTTCCAGTTTGTTGGAGCCGATATCGCTTCCATTTTTACCCTTTTTAAAATCCATCTTGCTCCCATAAGAATATAAATTATACATATTAATATATCTATCATATATATTCTTTCCCCCTTCTAATCAATTTCTTTTTGTATATCCTTTATATATTCTTTATCTCTTTTATCCTTTTCCGCAGATGTTATCGGCAGGGAGGAGTTTCATGGATACGTCCAGGGAGCTGACGCGTTTCATCTGTTCCACCCCTGCTCCAGGTGGCGGATGTTCAGGATGTCTCCTTCTTTGATGGGAAATGCGTTTTTCCATAGGATGACGGCGCTGTCTTTCCCGTAGATGATTTTATGCAGCCTGCCGAACTTTTCTCCCTGCCCCGATAAAATAATTTCGTTTATTCTAAATACTGGCTCAAGGGCAGCACCTTGCATCTCTTCTTTTTCATTCAGGCTGCTTCCTATATTTTCTACACGGGGCATGCACAGCCGTTCCTGCCGATCTTCTTCTCTCTGCCGCGCTTCTTCCAGCCGCTCCTCTCCTGTGTAATTTAAAACGGGAGCAGCTGATACCGCTCCCGTCATCATGGTTAAAAAATAAAGGCTGTTACGATTTTCCCCTGCATGATCGTTCTCCCAAAGTAATATTTCAAATGTTTTTCTTATTTCCAATTATAGTTTACACAGAAGACATTGTAAATGTTTTCTTTGCTGCCCCTCTCCGCTTCAATTTCCTGCTGCGCCTTTTGCCAGCATGACGGAGAGATCTTCTTTTTCTTCCTGCATATCCGTCTCCTTTGCCGCCGCTTTCGCCAGATCATCAATGGCGTAAACGAGGGGTTCTTTTCCTTCATCGGGAGTAAGAAGCATCATCACATCTATATGGTCATTTTCACGGAAGAAATACGCTCTGCCGTAAAAGGGCAGGATGAGTCCATCGGAATCAAAGATAATTCTCGCGCCCATCGTATAGAGATAGGCTTCGTCGGCTGTAAGTTTGCGATACGGCTCGAAATCGGACAGGGTGATTTTCACGCCTTCTCCTAATTCTCCCACCACGTTCTTTGCCCAGTTCTTCATTACCTCTTCCGCCCCTTTGCGCAGAGGCGAGTCCTCATCCAGAAAGGCGCGGTTCATGCGGGAAAGGCTTCTCCATTCTTTTACCGTCAGGTATTCCCGGAAGAACGGTTTCAATGTATCCGCTCCCGCAGGAGGCAGCTTGGCGGTGACAATGTAGCCGTAAGCGAATTTTCGGCTTTTTTGAAGCATGACGGAAAGCTGCCCCATGTGATAGGGATAGGTGAAATTGTGGAACTTCAATTCCTGCTGTTCAGGGATGTCCTGATAGGTAAACGCAGGCGGCAGATGTGCTTTCGCAATGGACTGCAAGTTATAAGCAGACGCGCCGCCGGAAATACAGAGAGCCGTCATAAAGACTGCCGCCGTTTTCTTCCAACTCATGTGCTGCTCCTTTCCAGTCCGTAAAAGGCATAAAGTAAATTTTTCCCGATTTTTTCCGCCGCCGTATGGCTTCCCTGTACGATAATGAGATAATACATGCCGCCCTGCCTGTACAGATTCGTATAGACCCACATCGGATAGGACAGATGTCTTTCGTCGGAAATAATCACCCGCGCTTCCTGAGTCCAGCGATAGGTGCCGTCATGATTTTTATAGGCATGCCACGGTGAAAAAGAAACCAGTTCCGCCTGCAGCTTCTGCCCTTTGATTTCATCCAAACGGCTGTTCAGCATCCGCTGATATTCTTCTATGCTGATTTTCGGCAGGCCGAAGAGGGAGTGCGGCCGTGTCGCATCTTCATGGAATGCGCGCTCCCAAAACCGGGCAGCCTTTTCCCGTTTCCCATGGAAGAAGGCTTTTTCCGTTCCTTTCACAACAGAGACGGAAGCGGAATAGGTGCCGCGGATATCGGATTTCCTGATCTGGTACAGATGAAGGGAGTCGTAAGGGTACGGCGCCCGGTCAGGGTACATGTCCATTCCCGGAGGCGTGGTGAGGAAGTACATCACTGCCGCCCAATCTGTTTTCCCGTAATCTTTCCGGTGTCCCGATTTCTTAAATATGGTTTCCGCACGGCTGCCCCCTCCGTCGGTAATCTGCACGTCTTCCCCGAAAGACAGTTTCCCCAGTCCGTCGATGACGAGATCCTCCGCCTCCGCGTAAAGACAGCCTGCCAGAATAAAAGCGGACAGAGCCGCCATGATTTTTTTGAACATGGAATTCTCCTGTAATATATCATTTATCTTTTTATTGTAAGGAATCAGAGATATTTTCTCAAGTCAGGCATTTCTGTCTCCCACAAAAAATATCCCGCCATGGATTACACAGCGGGATATTTTATTTAAATACTTATTGCACGTCAGCTTTCCCATCAGCGGTTTCCGCCGTCCGGGGTTCCGCGTTATGCTGTACGGAGAGCCTGCGGTAGCGGGCAAGCCCCGTACCTGCCGGAATCAGCTTGCCGATAATGACGTTTTCTTTGAGGCCGAGAAGCGGATCCACTTTCCCTTTGATTGCCGCTTCCGTAAGAACTCTGGTGGTTTCCTGGAAAGAAGCCGCCGAGAGGAAGGAATCTGTCGCCAGCGCGGCTTTCGTCGTACCGAGAAGCAGGTTCTCACCCACCGCCGGTTTCTTTCCTTCATCTTCCAGATGTTCGTTCATGACGCGGTACGCCACGATGTCCACCGTCTGGCCCGGAAGCCATTCGGAATCTCCGGGGTCATCGATTTTGATCTTGCGGAGCATCTGATGGACGATGATTTCAATGTGCTTGTCATTGATTTCAACACCCTGGGACCGGTAAACTTTCTGCACTTCCTTGACGATATAGTTCTGAGTCGCCTGTACGCCGAGGACACGGAGAATATCGTGGGGATTGATGTTCCCTTCAATGAGGCGAGTACCTGCTTCGATTTCATCGCCTTCATTGACGGAAATCCTCTTTCCGAACGGAATCTTGTAGGTATCGGATGTCTCTTCATTGGTCACGGTAACAATCTTGATATTCGCATTTTCCGGAGAGTCTTCAATGGTGACTTTGCCGGCGATATTGGAGATGATCGCGTTGCCTTTCGGCTTGCGCGCTTCAAACAATTCTTCGACACGGGGCAGACCCTGGGTGATATCTTCTGCCGTGGCGACACCGCCCGTATGGAACGTACGCATGGTCAGCTGGGTACCCGGTTCGCCGATGGATTGTGCAGCGATGATGCCTACCGATTCGCCGATTTCCACATGGCGGCCTGTTGCCAGGTTCCTGCCATAGCACTTCGCGCATACGCCGTGTTCGGAATGGCAGGTCAGAATGGAACGGACTTTCAGACGGTCATAATGCTTTTCAATTTCAGCAGCCTGGTCGTCAGTAATTTCTTCATTCTTCGCGGCAATGATTTCTCCCGTTTCCGGATTCACCACATCTTCCAGCGGGCAGCGGCCGGCGATACGGTCAGCCAGAGACTCGATGAGACCCCCGGCTTCCGTAATTTTGCGGACTTCTACGCCTTCCGTGCCTTCCATGCGTACGGAAATCACCGGAATATCGGCAGCCAAAAGTTTTTCAGCCGCTTCCGCCGTAAGGACGGTTCCCTGCGCCAGCACTTCTTCTCCTTTGCGGTTCAGAGCCGGTGTTTCCAATTTCTTTTCAAAGAAGCGGACTGTCACATGATGTTTCACGATACTCTTGTATTCCGCTGCGACATCCTCCACACCGAAGGTAACGGTTTTCGGTTCGCCCGCTTCTCCTTCCGCTGTGGGAACGGTAACAACAACGGAATCAACGAGGAAACGGTTCATAAGGGCCACATCGGACGCATCCAGTGTTTTCCCCTTCACAAGGAGAATTTCCCCGCTGCGCCGGTTCATGACGTCTTCTTCGAGAATAGAACCGTCCAATTCAGCGCGGTGGACATTGTAACGGCTGCGGACAGTCGCCTTGGAAACCAGTTTATTCCATTCACGGTCGAAATTGAGTGTCTGCACATCGCAGTCTTCTTCCCGAATGATGACATCCTGGGAAACATCGACAAGGCGGCGTGTGAGGTAACCGGAGTCTGCCGTACGGAGAGCCGTATCGGCAAGACCCTTGCGGGCGCCGTGGGAAGACGTAAAATAGTCAAGGACGGTCAGCCCTTCACGGAAGTTTGCCTTTACAGGCAATTCTACCGTTTTACCGGATGTATCGGCAATCAAGCCGCGCATCCCCGCCAGCTGGCGGATCTGGTTATCGTTGCCGCGGGCGCCGGACTGGGCCATCATGGTGAGCGGATTCATTTTCGTCATGGACGCTTTCATCGCTTCACCGACATCATTGGTCGCTTTTTCCCAGATCTTAACGACTTTCCTGTATCTTTCGTCATCCGTCATCAGGCCGCGGCGGAAATATTCCTTGATTTTTTCAATCTGCGCTTCACTTGCGGACAGGATATCATTTTTGGCTTCCGGTACGGCCACGTCATAAATGCCGATAGAAATGCCGGAAACAAGGGCATAATGAAATCCGAGGGCTTTAATGGAGTCCAGGAGATCTCCTGTTTCTTTGAAGCCCAGCTTCTTGAAGCAGTCATTGACAAGTTTGCCCATCTGCTTCTTGCCGATGGTGATGCCGAGACCTTCTTTTCCGTCAGGACGTTTATAGAAGAAGCGGAGAGGTTCGGGAATGGCATAGTTGAAAATCAGGCGCCCCGGGGTCGTGATGACAAGACCGTGCCCCGGTATGTCCACTTTAATAAAATCATGGATCTGTACCTGGTTCAGTGCATAGGCCAGCATGACCTCATCGTAATTGGTAAAGGCGTGGAATTTCGAGGGGTCAAGCGCGTCTTCCTCTTCCTTGCTTTCTTTTACAATGGTCAGATAGTATGATCCCAGAATCATATCCTGGGAAGGAATGGCGACAGGTTTGCCGTCTTTCGTAGACAGGATATTGTTGATGGAAAGCATGAGCGTTCTCGCTTCCGCCTGCGCTTCCACGGACAGAGGCAGATGGCACGCCATCTGATCGCCGTCAAAGTCCGCATTGTAACCCGGGCAGACAAGGGGATGCAATTTGATTGCCCTGCCTTCCCACAGAATCGGTTCAAACGCCTGGATGCCGAGGCGGTGGAGTGTCGGAGCGCGGTTCAGAAGTACGGGATGTTCTTTAATAACATCGCCAAGGACGTCCCAGACTTCAGGGGACAACTTGTCCACTTTTTTCCGTGCCGATTTCAGATTGCTCGCCAAACCGCGGGCGATCAGTTCATGCATGATGAACGGTTTGAAAAGTTCGATCGCCATTTCTTTCGGCAGGCCGCACTGGTACATTTTCAGTTCAGGACCGACTACGATAACAGAACGGCCGGAATAGTCGACACGTTTCCCCAAAAGGTTCTGGCGGAAACGGCCCTGCTTGCCTTTCAGCATATCGGAAAGGGATTTCAGGGGACGGTTTCCCGGGCCGCTGACCGCTCTGCCGCGGCGGCCGTTATCTATGAGGGCATCGACAGCTTCCTGCAGCATACGTTTTTCATTTCTGACGATGATTTCAGGCGCGCCCATGTCCATCAGTCTTTTCAGACGGTTATTTCTGTTGATGACACGGCGGTAAAGGTCGTTCAGGTCGCTCGTAGCAAAACGCCCGCCGTCAAGCTGCACCATCGGACGAAGATCCGGCGGTATAACGGGCAGCACGGTAAGGATCATCCATTCCGGCTTATTGCCCGATTTACGGAAAGCTTCCACTTCTTCCAGCCGGCGGATGCTGCGGACTTTGCGCTGGTTGCTGCTGCTGTCCACATCTTCGCGGAGCTGTTTTTCCAAGGCTTCCAAATCCAGCTGGCGGAGAAGTTTCTGAATAGCTTCCGCCCCCATCTGCGCCTCAAAAGAACCGGCGCCGTATTCCTGGACGGCCTGCTGGTATTCCTGTTCATTTAAAACCTGCTTGTCCAGAAGTTTTGTTTCGCCTTTATCTATTACGATGTAGGCGGCAAAATAAAGGACTCTTTCCAGCTGGCGGGGAGACACATCGAGAATGAGGCCGATACGGCTCGGCGTCCCCTTGAAATACCAGATGTGAGATACCGGGCAGGCCAGATCAATATGACCCATGCGTTCACGGCGTACTTTGGAGCTTGTCACTTCCACGCCGCACTTATCGCAGACCGTGCCCTTATAACGCATTTTTTTATACTTGCCGCACTTACATTCCCAATCTTTCGTCGGTCCGAAAATCTTTTCACAGAAAAGACCGTCCGGTTCTGCTTTCAGTGTACGGTAGTTGATTGTTTCCGGCTTCGTTACTTCTCCGTGAGACCATAATCTGATCGTTTCCGGAGACGCAATACCGATTTTCATGGAGTCAAATTCATTTACGTCTAACAATTGCTCAGTGCTCCTTTCCGGAAATCAGGCATCCGGGTCATCGACAAGACCCGCTTCAGTTTCTATATCAGTTTCAGTAAAAGCCGCTTCTTCATTTGCAGGAGCCGCCGCTTCCGCTTCCAGCGTATCATTGAAAGAAGCCGTATCATCTGCCGGCACTTCTTTCCCTTCTCCGGCCATGCTGGATTCCATGGCATTTCTGGCTGCGGAAACGGAATCCTCACCTTCCATGGCCGCTTTCACTTCGTCTTTATGCCAGCGTTCGCCGCCATTGGATGGTTCCAGATCGCTTTCGTCCAGCTCTTTCATGACAACTTCCTCTTTGTCTTCATTCAGGACGCGGACATCCAACCCGATGGATTGGAGTTCTTTCATAAGAACCTTAAAGGATTCGGGAACACCGGGACTCGGAATGTTTTCGCCTTTGACGATTTTTTCATAGGCTTTGACACGGCCGATGACATCATCGGATTTTACCGTCAGGATTTCCTGTAAGGTGTACGCGGCGCCATATGCTTCCAGTGCCCAGACTTCCATTTCACCGAAACGCTGGCCGCCGAACTGCGCCTTGCCGCCGAGCGGCTGCTGGGTCACAAGGGAGTACGGGCCGGTAGAACGGGCATGGATCTTATCATCAACAAGATGATGGAGTTTCAGCATGTATTTCCAGCCGATCGTCACCTGTCCGTCGAGCTTCTCACCGGTACGTCCGTCATAAAGATCGGATTTCGCATTGACCGGAAGTCCCGCGGCGGCAAGGGTGGCAGCCAGGTCTTCATCGCGGCAGCCGTCAAATACAGGGGTCGCGATGTGGACACCGGATTCTGTCGATTCGGGCATGCCGTAGGTGTCAAAATCATAGCCTGCTTCACGGAGCCGCTTTTCAAGCGCTTTCGCCTTTACGGGATCTGTCTTGGCTTCTTTGATTTCTTCGCCGAGCATATGGCAGGCCCAGGACAAATGAATTTCCAGGATCTGCCCGATATTCATTCGCGAAGGAACGCCGAGGGGGTTCAGCACCAAATCGACAGGACGTCCGTCCGGAGTAAAGGGCATATCTTCAACAGGCAGGATGCGGGAGCATACGCACTTGTTACCGTGGCGCCCCGCCATTTTGTCGCCTTCGCGGAGTTTCCGTTTCTGCGCAACGTAAACGCGGACGAGCTTATTTACGCCCGGCGCCAGTTCATCGCCGTTTTCACGGGTAAATTCCTTGACGTCGACCACTTTCCCGAATTCTCCATGCGGCACACGGAGAGATGTATCACGGACTTCTCTTTCCTTATCGCCGAAAATGGCACGGAGAAGACGTTCTTCCGGAGTCAGTTCCGTTTCCCCTTTCGGCGTTACTTTGCCGACAAGGATATCGCCGGGGCGTACATCGGCACCGATACGGATAATACCGTTTTCATCAAGATTCTTCAAAGCGTCGTCGCTGACGGATGCCAGCTCTCTTGTAATCTCTTCTTCGCCCAGCTTCGTATCACGGGCATCACACTCGTATTCTTCAATATGGATAGAGGTGTACAGGTCATCTTTGCAGAGACGTTCAGAAATGAGCACGGCGTCTTCATGGTTATATCCTTCCCAGGATACGAACGCCACAAGCACGTTGTGTCCGAGAGCCAGCTCGCCTCCGTCGGTGGACATGCCATCTGCCAGTGTCTGCCCGGCTTCGACCTTGTCCCCTTTGTATACGATGGGATGCTGGTTGATGCAGGTGCTCTGGTTGGACCGGAGGAACTTAATCAGGTCATAAGTATCATATTCGCCGTTATCCGCGCGGACGATAATCTGTTTCCCGTTGACAGAGGTAACCACGCCTGACCGTTTTGCAAGAACGCAGACACCGGAGTCCTGGCCGGCTACCCATTCCATACCCGTGCCTACAAGAGGCGCTTCCGGGCGGAGGAGCGGTACCGCCTGCCTCTGCATATTGGCGCCCATGAGCGCACGGTTCGTATCATCATGTTCAAGAAACGGAATGAGAGACGTACCGATAGAAACAACCTGCTTCGGAGAAACGTCCATGAGATCCACTTCTTCAGGAGAAGCTTCCAGAACATCAGGGCCACGGCGGCAGGCCACATACCGGTTCAGGAACGCGCCGGTATCTGACAGCGGCTCGCTGGCCTGGGCAATAACTTTATTTTCTTCAATATCAGCCGTCACATAGAGACATTCATTAGTCACTTCGTGGGTCTTCGGGTTAATCCGGCGGTACGGCGTTTCAATCAGGCCGTACTTGTTGACAATTCCGTAATTGGACAGTGAGGAAATAAGTCCGATATTCGGACCTTCCGGCGTTTCTACGGGGCACATACGCCCATAATGGGAATAATGCACGTCGCGGACTTCAAACCCTGCACGTTCACGAGACAGCCCTCCCGGCCCCAAAGCGGACAGACGACGCTTATGCGTCAGCTCCGCCAATGGGTTCGTCTGATCCATAAACTGGGACAGCTGGGAACTGCCGAAGAATTCCTTGATGGCTGCCACGACAGGACGGATATTGACGAGCGCCTGGGCGGTCATCTTGTCCTGATCCTGGGTAGTCATTCTTTCGCGAACCACACGTTCCATACGGGACAAGCCGATGCGGAACTGGTTCTGGAGCAGTTCACCGACGCAGCGGACACGGCGGTTGCCGAGATGATCAATATCATCCTGGCGTCCATAGCCCTGGATCATATTCAAAAGATAGTCTACCGCCGCGATAATATCCGCGCGGTCAAGAATCCGATAGCTGTCATCACGCATTCCATTGGAGCAGATCACCTTGACAGGTGTTCCGTCCTCTTTCTGGGTCATGACTTCCACCATTTCCACCTTGCTGAACACGCCGCTCTTCTTCAGGGTCGCGATGGCTTCCTCGTCGATAAGGGCATTCCCCTGGATAATAATTTCACCGGTTTCCGTATCCACGATAGGCCCTTCCGTACGGTGGCCCTTGAGGCGGTTTTCCCAGGAGAGTTTCTTATTCAGCTTGTAACGTCCGACCTTCGCCAGATCGTAACGGCGGGGATCATAAAAGAAGTTGCGGAGCAGGGTCGTGCCGCTTTCTTCTGTCGCAGGTTCGCCGGGACGGAGCTTTTTATAAATAGCGATGAGTGCTTCTTTTGTATTCTGCGTTTCATCCTTCTTGAGCGTCTCTTCGATATGGATATCATTATTGAAAAGCTCCATGATTTCTTCATTGGAAGAGAACCCCAGCGCACGGATGAGGTACGTCACGGGCATCTTGCGGTTACGGTCGATACGGACGGAAACAACGCCGTTGGCATCGGTTTCCAGTTCGATCCACGCGCCGCGGTTCGGAATGAGCTGGGCGGAATAGATTTCCTTCCCGAAAGTGTCCATTTCCTTTTTGTAGTATACGCCGGGAGAGCGGACAAGCTGGGAAACAATAACACGTTCGGCGCCATTGATAATAAATGTGCCCGTGTCCGTCATAATCGGGAAATCGCCCATGAAAAGATCATGCTCCTTGATTTCGCCGGTTTCCTTATTGACGAGCTGGACTTTGACCTGCAGCGGAGCGGAATAAGTAGCATCTCTCGTCTTGCATTCATCGATGCTGTACTTTTCTTTCTTGAAATAGTATTCGCCGAAATGCAGCGCCCATTTATGAGCACTATCCTCGATAGGAGAAATATCCGCAAATACATCCCTCAGCCCTTCTTTACAGAACCATTCGTAAGATTTGGTCTGCAAATCGAGCAGATGGGGCATCCCCAGAACTTCCTGAGATCTGGCGTAGGTATATCTTTTCTTAGTACCTACCTGGACGGGTCTGAACATTTTGCTGTTAGGCATTCCACGCCTCACCCTTTCCTTCCATATAAAATCTGAATTTCCAACACATGGGAACAGGGATGAAAAGAGGACAAGGCCAAGGAAACACCGATTAAGCCACAAAATATCCTGTACTTCATCAGTGTTCCCGGTTTGAGCCGAGCTCTTCTTTTCTCCGTGAGCCTTCTCACTATATAACTATATAAATATAGAGACTGAAAACATAATTTTACATGAGAGAAAAACATTTAGCAACACAAACTCATTTTCATTTGAAATATTTTCCCTATAACCTTATATAGAAATATTTTTGTTATAAATAAAAACTTATTTATTATTGAAATATTTTATTGTTACGTTTTCCTCTTGCTTTTCTCTGTAAAATATGCTACCGATTTATTCTATCATTTAATTTTACGATTTGCAACAAAACCTGTTATGCAGGGCAGGCTTAAGAAAGAGTATGCATAAGAAAACTCCCCCGTAGCAGAGAGAGTTTTCGTTTTCTACAATTCGTTCCATCATCAATCAGTCTTCAATGATTTCAAAATCGTCTTTTCCGACACCACAGAGCGGGCACTTGAAATCGTCAGGCAGATCTTCCCACTTGGTTCCCGGGGCAATTCCATTATCCGGGTCACCTAAAGCCTCATCATAAATCCATCCGCAAACTTTGCATACATACTTCTTCATCCTTATTCTCCTCTCCACAGTCCGTGCAAATTGCAATACTCATACGCTGCTACAACTTCATCCCCTTCGGCAAGAACGAAATCAGCCACCGGTTTCATGCCCGGTTTCAAATCCACCTGCTGGCTTCCGTTCTTCGTTTCCAGAACAATCCAGGTGATATAGTGGCTTTCCAGCATGGGATGCTCTACAGCGCCGACTGCCACATGCACTTTCGATCCGTCTTTCGTGATAACGGGAACATGCTTTTCACCGGCAGCATCTGTAGTATTGGGAATCAATTCTTCAATCTCCGCATTCCTGCAGAACATGTCTTCCCCGCTCTCTCCAAGAACAGCGACTGCTTTGCCGCACTTTTTACAGCGATAAAATTTCATCATCCGCTCCTCTCCCAGGCATCCGCCTGTTAAACTTTCTTTTCAGGATTCTTCCTGAAATACTCCATTCGTATTATATCACCGCTTTCAGGAAACTTCCCCTCCTTTTCCCATCTTTTTCTGAATCCCCACGCAAAAAGAGTTCTCTCCGTCAGGAAAGAACCCTTTTGTATTTCTATCTCCGCTTTACCTCTTATTCAATCACCATGAGAAGATCGCCTGATTCGATACGGCTCCCTGCCTTCACATGAATCTCACTCACAATGCCGTCCACAGGAGAAGTGATCGTCGTTTCCATCTTCATAGCTTCTGTGACAATCACCGGCTCGCCCTTCTTCACATGCCCGCCTTTTTCCGCAAGCACTTTCACGACGGAACCGGACAGGGTCGCCCCTACCTCGCCGGGAATATCCTTATCCGCTTTCCTTGCGGTCACTGCGGACTCCGCCACATGCCTGTCATGAATTTTAATCTCACGGGGCATGCCGTTCAGCTCAAACTGGATACGGCGGTTTCCTTCTCCGTCAGGTTTCGCGATTCCGTCAAGACGGATAAGGAGCATCTTTCCTTCTTCTATATTCACTCGGATTTCCTCGCCCGGTTTCATGCCAAAGAAGAACGTCGGCGTATCCAGGACGGACAGGTCGCCATACTGATGATAGCGGTCCATATAATCACTGAAAACTTTCGGATAAATACAGTAAGAGGAAATATCTTCTTCCCGCGTGGACATATGCCTGCCCTTCATTTCTGCTTTCACCGCGGCGAAGTCCACATCCTGCGGATGAGATTCCAGATGGGGTTCTTCCCCGCGCAAAATAATCTTCTGCAGCTTTTCAGGGAATCCGCCGTAAGGAACACCCAGTTTCCCATCAAAGAAATCAACCACGGACTGCGGGAAATCAAGGGCCGCCCCCTTCTCATAAATATCTTCTTCCGTCAGATGGTTCTGCACCATGAAGAGTGTCATATCACCGACCACTTTGGACGACGGCGTTACTTTGATAATATCGCCAAACATCATATTCACTCTGGCATACATGCGGCAAACTTCCGGCCAGCGGTCTCCCAGTCCCACCGCAGTCGCCTGCTGGCGGAGATTAGAGAACTGCCCTCCCGGCATTTCATGCTGGAAAAGCGTGGTATTCGGACTTGCCATCCGGCTGTCCACCCCTGCATAGTAGGGACGGATGCCCTGCCAGTAGCGGTCAATCGTTTCCAAGGCTTCGATATCCAGTTTCGGCTGGCGGGGATTGTTCTGGAGCGCATAGTACAGCGCCGTCATGGACGGCTGGCTCGTACCGTTTGAAAGCGCGCCTGTCGCCACATCGACAATATCCACGCCGGCTTCCGCCGCCTTTGCATAGCTGTACAGCGTCAGTCCGCCGCCTTCATGGCTGTGGAGGTGTATCGGAAGATCCACAGCATCTTTTAACGCCGCCACAAGAGCGTATGCCGCTTCCGGTTTCAAAAGTCCCGCCATATCCTTGACAGCGATCAGGTTGGCACCGGCATTCTGCATTTCCTTCGCCAGATCCGTATAATATTTCAAAGAATATTTCTGCCGCTTCGGATCCATGATATCCCCGGTGTAACAGAAGCACGCTTCTGCCAGCTTGCCCTTCTTGCGGACTTCATCAATGGAAATCGTCATGTGGCTCAGCTGGTTCAGACAGTCGAATATACGGAACACGTCAATCCCGTTGTCTGCTGCTTCATCAATGAAATGGCGGACCACATTTTCAGGATAATTCGTATATCCTACCGTATTCGCGCCGCGGGTGAGCATCTGGAAAAGGATGTTCGGCGCTGCTTCACGCATCCGGCGAAGCCGTTCCCAGGGACTTTCATCAAGGAAACGATAAGCCACATCAAATGTCGCGCCGCCCCAGTTTTCAAAAGAGAAGAGCTGCGGCACATGACATGCGGTGTAACGGATCGCGTTCATGATATCGTGTGTCCTCACACGGGTCGCCAAAAGCGACTGGTGGGCATCACGATATGTCGTGTCCATGATCATCAGTTCTTTCTGATCCATGACCCATTTGGAAAATTTTTCAGGTCCCCATTCTTCCAGCATCTGCCTTGTACCGCGGGGCATTGTTTCCCCTTCTGCCAAAAGAGGCGCTGCCGGAATGAAATCAGGCTTTTCCTTCGCGCCCGCCCCGGCATAGCCGTTGACGGTGATATCTCCGATATAGCGGAGCAGCTTCGTACCGCGGTCGCTGATTGCTTCAGGTTCATCCAGAAGCTGCGGATGGCGGTCGATGTAATTGACATCACAGAGACCTTCCTGGAAATCCTTCGTGCGGAGCATATTCTGAAGGAAATATATATTTGTCTTCACACCGCTGATACGGAATTCATCAAGGCAGCGGAGCATTCTGTGCACTGTGTCTTTCGCATGGAGCGCATGGGCCGTCACCTTGACCAGGAGTGAATCATAGTAAGGAGTAATCACCGCTCCCGTATACGCCGTACCAGCGTCCAGACGGATACCGGGGCCGCCGCCGGAACGGTAGGCGATAATCTTGCCCGTGTCAGGCATGAAACCGTTCTGCGGATCCTCCGTCGTGATGCGGCACTGGATCGCCACACCCTTGAACCAGATCGTCGGCTGCAGGCCGATCGCCACCTCCGGACTATCCACCGAATAGCCTTCGGCAATGAGAATCTGTGTCTTCACGATATCCACATCGGTAATCATTTCTGTTACCGTATGTTCCACCTGCACACGGGGATTCACTTCAATGAAATAGAAATACTCTTCATCCTGATCCACAAGGAACTCCACCGTCCCCGCATTGAGGTAATTGACATTCTTCATCAATTTGACGGCGGCACTGCAGATATCTTCGCGCAGCTTCTGCGGAAGCGACCAGGCAGGCGCCATTTCAATCACTTTCTGATGGCGGCGCTGGATAGAGCAGTCACGTTCAAACAGATGAATGACATGTCCCGCTTCATCACCGAGAATCTGTACCTCGATATGCTTCGGATTCATGATACATTTTTCCACATACACTTCGTCGCTACCGAAAGCCATTTTCGCTTCCGATTTCGCGCGGTGGTACGCTTCCTCCAGATCTTCCATGCGGTCCACATTCCGCATGCCGCGCCCACCGCCGCCGTTGACCGCTTTGATCATGACGGGGAAACCGTATTCCTCGGCAAACGCTTTGACCTCATCAAAGCTTTCCACCGCACCGTTTGTGCCGGGAATCATGGGGATCTGTGCTTTTTCTGCCTGGATACGGGCATTTACCTTATCGCCAAACATGATCAGATGTTCCACACGCGGCCCGATGAAAATAATGCCTTCCTCTTCACAGCGTTTGGCCAGCTCCGCATTTTCCGCAAGGAATCCGTAACCGGGATGAACTGCGTCCACGTGATGCTCCTTACAGATACGGATGATATCCTCTATATCCAGGTAAGCATCAATCGGTTTGTCCCCTTCTCCCACCAGGTACGCTTCGTCAGCACGGTTCCGATGAAGGGACAGTACATCTTCTTTGGAATAAACAGCCACCGTCCTGATGCCCAGCTCATTGCAGGCACGGAATACACGGATGGCAATCTCGCCTCTGTTGGCCACCAGGACCTTCCGGATTTTTCTCATAAGCAACTCCCCCTATGTGTCGATTGCATTCTTTCAGATGAAAAGCGCATATATATTTTTATTGTACTCAGCGCCGATGTACATTTCAATAGAAAACCACCGATTACAGAAATAAAACGCCTGCGCCGGCAAAAAAGGCCGTGACATTTCCATCACAGCCTTTCATTTCCTTATTCGCCGAGAATCGCGTCGCCCTTGGCGATATTCGCGCGGATTGTCGCACAGCATGCCTTGAAACGGGCCAGCTCCTCTTCCGTCAGATTGTATTCCATCACCTTTTCCACGCCGTTTGCGCCGATAACAGCCGGCACGCCGCAGAAAATACCGGACTCGCCGTATTCGCCGTCCAGCGGAGCCGAGCAGGGAAAAATACGTTTTTCATCATGAAGAATCGTGCGGACCAAAGTCGCTCCCGCCGAAGCAATGCCGTACTCCGTACACTGCTTGCCGGAATAAGTCACCCATCCGCCTTTAATAGTGCGTTCCTGTACTTCCTCTTTATCAAACCGGAACTTCGGATCACTTTCCATTTCCGACAGAGGCTTGCCGTAAAAAGTTATCTGCGACCAGGGCACAATCTGGGAATTTCCGTGCTCTCCAAGCATGAACGCCGTGAAGCCGCGGGAATCAAGGCCCGTTTGTTCCGATATCGCGTGAATCAGACGGGAAGAATCGAGAAGCGTCCCCGTACCCATGACATGTCCCTTCGGCAGGCCGCTCTTACGGGCAATCAGATTCGCCACCACGTCACAGGGATTCGTAATGCTCACAAAAAGTCCGTGGAACCCTCCGGCCATGACCTTCGGGACATAATCGGCCACCTGTTTCACACTGTTTTCCAATTCCCCGTCGCGGCTGCCGGAAGCGCAAAGCGTGATATCGCCTACAGCATTCACGATGACGTCACAGTCCTTCAGTCCCGCATAATCGGACGCCTTGTAGACAACATGATTCGGCATGTACATAACCGCATCATTCAGATCCTGTACCTCGCTTGTCACTTTGCTTTCTTTCAAATCACAGAGAAGCACTTCATCGGCAATCCCCATCATCCCCAGATTAAACGCTACATGGGCACCTACATGTCCTACGCCGACAATTCCTACCATTCTCTTCTTAATCGCCATAATGCTCCCTCCATTCCTTCCACATAAACCGTCCCGATGGACGAATCAGAAAAAGAACTTCTCTTCCGCCTTGGAAAAGATCTGTCCTTAATAGCTTATTGCGTATGATAACACATTTCAAGCCCTCTGAACAATAGGAAAACGCTGTTGAAGATTTTTTCATGCGGACAATCATTTCCGGCCGCAGCCGTGAACATCCGGCCATCTCCCGGCAAGCTGAAAGGATCATACAAAAAGGATCGGACTCCCCTGTCATGAAATCCGGTCCTTTTATCGGTATTCCTTTTTATGTCAGGATCACGCCCTTATGCCGCGCAGGAAGCGGAAGAAATCACGGAGCGCTTCCGCGTGGTCTCCTCCAAAACAATCCTTCTCCTTGAAGTGATACTTTTTCACTTCGTCTCCGACAGCAATGCGAACCTTTCTTGCACTTTCATCAATTTCCACTCCGGAAACGGCACTGGCCGGCACCATTTCTACACCGTCCGCCGAATCACTGCCAAGAATGGTATGGCTGACCAGACTGCCCAGTCCGGCCCCCCGTTCCCCGCTGTACTTCATAATTTTCATCGTCATAGGATTGGGAAGGGCGGGGATAAAGAAAATACTTTCGTCCGTATAAGCGATAACAAAATGATGCTCCGCATTCCAGGGGCAGTCAATCACATGAAATTCTTCCTCAGACAGCTGCGGCACCATTTCTTTCACGAACCTCTTCATTTCCTGCTGTGCATATCCCGGCGCCAGGCTGTCTCTCTTTTTCTTCATGTAAATCATCATGCCGATGCCCACGATAAACATAGCTGCCGGTATCAATGCTATTTCCATACCCATAAATACTCTCCTTTACATTTCAAATACATGCAACTGTACTTTTTGCCAAGGACTTTCCGGATCGCGGAGCAGTCCTTCTGCAATACCCATGATTCCGCCGGGCATCTGCTTCATACCACCCCACATGCACCTGCCGATCACATATCCCGCCGCAAATTCTTTCCAGTCGCTATACACTGCGCAGCACTTCTTATGTGCTTCTTCCATATAACACCATGCTTTTTCTTCCGTAATATATCCGCATTCAAAGCAGCAGCGCGCGATCAGCACCAGCCGCCCCATGTCCCACGCAAGGACAGATTGATTCCGTAAATCCGCCTGGGAACTGATATATCCTTTTTCTGTCAGGGATTCTATCATCTCCTTTATATTCTTCATATAACGGGGTGTGTCGAGTTGTTCATCCGGTGTCAGGATTTCATCGGTAATAGACGGCGATATGCCGGCAGAAAACAACTTAATCGCATCAAAGTATACGCGGTGTCCTCGTTCCAGCAGCCATTCCAGCGTATGCAAAGCGCTTTCTTCATCAATAATATCATAGTAAGCCGCTAAATTATTTCTAATTTCCTCTTTCTCAGAGCCGGTTTCCAATGAATCACAGTAATACATGGTCTGCTCCGCATTCACAGCACCTATATTCAAAACAGACTGCTGCAAAGGAGAAAGTTTCTTTCCTAACGGATTTTTTTGATATTTCTTATGGCTTATTATTTTCAATAATTTCGAAAAAAAAGACAACCCTGCGTTCCTCCTTACATGTAAAGATAATACTCCACACCCGTAAAGCATTCCCGTTTATTATACTTTACCTCATTATCCTTATCAATCCTCCGGTTCCCCGCATTGCGGCCGTAAACTTTGCAAAAAACAAAGCCATCCGCTTCTCAAATAATATGGATGGTTGCAAAAGCCTACTGTTATCAGGATATATTCTATTTATAATTCAATCCGATGCCCCGGTTTTACCGTCACTAACCTCGTATCACCCTTTTTAAATCTTTCCAGATAAAAATTATAATCCTGCGTAGCCGATGCTGATATAGGCAGCCCATGCATCAATCGGCTTGTAAAAGGGTGGCACAACTCTGAAAACAAGGAAATATCATCAATCTCTTCAATAATCCTTCCCTTATCCATTACCGTAATTCCATCTGCAATATAATATGCAGATTCTATACTGTGAGATATAAATATAATAGATAAATGTTTTTTTACTTTTATATCCGAAAGATAATTTAAAAGCTTATTTTCAGTAAAAATATCAAGCCCGCTTAGGGACTCATCCAGTATAAGGATTTCCGGTTCTGCCATTAATGCACGTAATATGCATATCCGCTGGAGTTCTCCGCCGCTTAACTGCCGCGGATACAATCCTGTATATTCCTCCGACAGGCCCACAGCCTTCAACATCTCTACTATCTTACTCCAGATTTCCTCTTTGCTGCATTTAAAAAAGTTTTTAAGCGGCTCTTTCAGTATCTCATAGGATGTCATATACTCAGGCACCGCATCCAGACTGTTTTGAAAAACCATTTGAATCTTATTCCTCGAAATACTTTTCCAATTAATCTTTTCCCCTTTATACCGAACCAGTCCGCCTGACGGCTTTTCAATGCCTGCCATAATCCTGCAAAGTGTAGTTTTCCCGCAGCCGCTCATTCCTAAAATCGCACGACAGGTTCCTTCCTGCAGCATGAAATCTACATCATCCAAAACAGGCCTGTTGACTCCTTCTTCATTTTTATACGTTTGATGAATATTTTTCAGTTCAAGTATATTCGGCACAAAGATACTCCTTTAAATAAGATAATCAGGATCCTTCGTATAAACGTTCTTTTTTCCACCTGTTACAAGCTTGAAGGAACGATCGTGTATACAAATCATTGTCTTCATTACCCAACTCTTTTGTGTTAATTTTATCAATAAACTTCCCTTGCTTCATCACATAAGTAATATCCGAAATTTCTTTAACGAAATCTATATCATGCGACACGATGAGCATACTTAAATTTGTGTCACGATACACTTTTTTCAATACAGAAATCAATTGTGCTCTTGAATACCTGTCAATTGCTGATGTAGGCTCATCTGCTATCAATAACCTTGGTTTATGAATCAGCCCCATAGCTATGGATATCCTCTGTAATGTGCCTCCGCTTAATTCATTCCTGTAACTTTCAAGTACTCTTTCCGGATCCGTAATCAATAAGTTTCTTAACAACGACATCACTTGCAGCAAAAACTCTTCTTTTTCCCCATCCCTTAATCTGCTGATTTCAAGAAAATGTTCTTTAATTTTTAACCGCGGATCAAATATGCTTAACGAATCCTGGGCGATAAATGCATATTGCCGTCCACAGTTTGTCAGCAACGTAGCAGAATCTCCCGCATTAAAACATTTTCCTTCGATAGCTGCTTGTCCTGTGACTTGCCATGCAGGTGCCCGCAAAAGACCTGCTATCAGTTTTAACAGAGTGGATTTCCCGCAGCCGCTTGTACCAATTATGGACACACGACTCCTTTTTGGCACTGCCAAATTGATTGTGTCTATAATCCTTTTCCTCTGAAGCTCGGCAGATACCCCCGTCAACTCCAATAAACTATTCCCCATTACATTTCCCCTGCTTGATATCTTTGCTGGATCCAATCCCCAATCATATTGACACTGAGGCTGATTCCCAAGATAGAGATACTTGGAAAAAAGATAAGTCTCGGATAGGAAATAAATACGGCCTGCGCTTCTCCGATTAATGTTCCCCAGTCGGCCTGAGGCGGCTGAACCCCGAGCCCAAGAAAAGAGTATCCTGACATGGACAGCAGCGACCCTGCAAAATCCAGAGCCAGCATAGATAAAACAGCCGGTGCGGCAATAGGGAATATGTATTTTATCCATATCCGGGGTGTCTTATTCCCTGCCATACGTGCCGCATAAACCATATTCTTCATTTTTCCGTCAGCAGTTAGTTCTCTTACCACACGGGTATATATTACCCAATGCATGATCATCATCCCTGCACAAATAAAAAATATATTCTTTCCGCCCAACCCTGCCAAAATCAAAATAACAATAATTTCCGGAAATGCCCTGAATAAATTACATACATGGTCAATCAACCGATCCACCTTTCCACCGTAATAACTCGAAATAATCCCTAAAGAGGTTCCCCATATACATGATATAAATACGACCAGCACCGCATAACCGATGCTTATTCTTGCCCCTTGTATGATACGGGAATATACACACCGCCCCAATTGGTCACAGCCAAACGGATATTGGATCGACGGCTGTGCAAATTTCATTGTATAGTCGACAGCATTAGGGTCATGCATTAAGAAAAACGGTTCAAATATCGCCACAAGAAAATAAAAGGATACGATTACCCATAAAAAACATATTAAAAAAGGCGGATATTTTCTATGCAAACCAAAACGGATATTTCCCATTTCATCCCCACCTTCTTCTCACCCTCATACAAACTGTCTCCGCAATGAAATTGCATATGATAAATCCTGTCATTGTCAGCAGAATATACCCCTGTATCACAGGGTAATCCCTTCCATGTATCGCAATAATCACTAAACGCCCAAGTCCCGGCCAGGCAAAAACATTCTCTATGACAAGAGAACCTGCAATAACTCCTCCGAATTCAAGTCCTGCCATAGTCACGACAGGTGATATTGCGTTCATAAATATATGCTTCCAAAAAATTTCCCATTTTTTTAAACCACGGGTATACGCGAACACAACAAACGGTTTTTGCGAAACATCAATAATACTGTTTCGTAAAAGTTTCGTATACACCGCAACATAGCCCAATGCCATAGTTAAAGAAGGCAGGAACAAGTGCAGGAACGAAGACGCCCCTTGCACAGGAAATATATGCAGGTACACTGAAAATACACTGATCAGTAAAAAACCGATAATAAAGGAAGGGACGGAATTTAACGTCAATACGCAGAAACGAATGGAATAATCAGACCGGCTGTCAGGATGTGTCCCTGCATAACAGCCTGCAAGAAGACAAAAAATGATTCCCATTGACATAGAGCTTAATGCCAACAGAAGCGTATATTTAAATGCTCGAAAAAGTTCAACTGCAACTGGTGCCTTCGTCAGATATGAATACCCTAAATCCAGACGGATCACGTTTTTAAGCCAATAAATATACTGCATGTAAACCGGATCATACAATTTCAATTCTTCAGCAACTGCATGCAATGATTCCGGCGTAACAGGAATTCCTCTTGAACTGAGGTATGTGGCAGCCGGATCCCCCGGCATAAAGCGGATCAGGAAAAAGGATATCAAGGATGCAGCCGCAATCAGAATCAATGAGTCTTTCAAATAATTGACTATAAATCTTTTCAATATTTCCTCCTCCCCATCTCTTTGCTATCGATATTATTTAATTCCGCCCACAAGAAATTCCGGAAACAACTTATAAAATTCTTGGGCCTTTTCATCTCGTACAAGTTCATCGATTCTGGGTTCTGCAAATACACGGCGATACCCTAAAGAAATTAAGAATTCCATATCCCAGTAAGGCCGATGCTTATCACTCATAAATAGCTTTTTAGAAAGTTCATCGCATTTTTTTGTATTTTTATGTCCGTCAAATATACCATGTCCATATTTTTTACGCAGGTTGTTGTTATATTCTTCAAACACTTTCATACGTTTCTCATCAAAAAGATGTAAATACCAGCAGGCATCAAATACAAGAAGGACGCCCCCTTTCCGCAACACCCTTGTCCATTCCTTATAAGCCTTAACGGGATCCGCAAGTGTCCATGTTAAGTCTCTGCAGACTACAAGATCAAAGCTCTCATCATGATATTGTATATTCTGGCAATCCATAACAGCTAAATCCGCCTTAACCCCGGCTGCGGATATATTTTCTGCAGCCCGCCGGATCATATTTTCCGTAATGTCGATACCGGTTACATGATGTCCTTTTTCCCCTAATAATACAGGGAAAAACCCGGGGCCGGTTCCCACATCAAGGATTTCCAGCTTTTCTTTTTTGGGGGCATTTCCCAGCACTAAATCTGCCCATGCGTTTTTCCCCTCATCATCAAGCGATTTTTTTATGATATCGCTATAAACATAAGACTCGCCTTCCCAATAATCTTTTATTTCATCATTCAGCACCTGACATTCCTCCTTTAATATTGTCGAAACACATGTGTAATATCTATTCGGTCTTTAGCATCCTCCTGCGGTACAAAGCCGCTTATATCATTTCTGCAGACATGAATAATATAGTCATGATAAAGCGGAATAAATAGGACATTTCTATAAAAACTGCCATTGATATATTCCATATATCTCAAAACAGATTCTCTTTCAGGGCTGGAATCCATCTCTTTCATTGCTTTAAATAAAGTTTCCTTGTCATCTGCACCACGTTGAAACATATTAAACCCCGAACCGTCTGTCCTCATCTCTGTAAGAGTGGAATAAGGCTCATAGGCATTCCCCCAAGTTGTATATAAAACCATATCATACTTCCCGTCCCGAAACTTATTTAAATACACCGAAAAATCATCTTCATCAGGAATAAGATCAATTCCGATTTTAGCGTACATATCTTTCAGTATAAGGGCCAAATTCCTCTGATTATGATTTCCTGCAGGATACCCCAAAGAAAGTTGTAAACGGACTCCGTCTTTTTCCCGGTAAGGACCCGTACCACGGTGGTACTGCTTATCCAGTATTTCATCCGCCTGTTTTCTGTCAAAGCTGTAATATGGCAAACCAGGCGGCATTTCCGGTAAATTCTCCGTCCAATAATAATGCGCCTCTTTCAATTTCCCTTCTGCCAAAAACTGTATCACCCCTCTTTTGTCCGTTCCCAACGCCAATGCTTTACGGATTGGTATTTCACGTATTTTCTCCGTATTCAAGGCGATTAAAACAATCTGGGACAAAGGGGTTATTCCTACAGAAAACCCCTCCTGCTGTAAATTAAATGCTTCTTCAAAACTGAGCGCTCCATCCTGATCCACATACATATCCGCATCACCGGAACGAAGAGCATTCTCTATCGTTGATACTTCCGGTATGATAGAAACTTTGACATATTTGAACTTAGGCTTTTCTCCCCAATAATTTTCATTTCTTTCAAACAGGGCATATTGATTTCTTATATTCTTTCTCAGTATCCATCTGCCCGTCCCATAAAAGACCTCATTTCCCTCTTTGCCGGATTCGGAAAAATGAATCGTCAACGGACGAGTAAAAGATAATTCATTCAGCAAACTGTTGCATACTTCATCCAATCGAAAGATAACTGTATGCGCATCAGGTGTTTCGATTTTACTTATCTTTTTCAACATATCTAAAAATCCATACTGCTCTCTTTTAGCAATTAATTCAGATATATTTTCTTTCACAATTTGCGAAGTAAGCGGTTTCCCATTTGAAAAAAAGACATCTTTCCGTAAATGAAAAATATAATTTTTACCATCATCGGTAATTTCCCATGACTCTGCCAATTTAGGAACAGCCTTTCCATTTTGCATTCCGACCAGTCCCTCATATACCCAATCCTGGACAAACATCGGAGAGCCGGAATCAAAAGGATCTACGTCTCCTATATCTTTCGTGTAGGCGATTTTTAATGTTTCCCCCTGAAACTCTTCCTTTCTTATATCAAAAAGAGATTCTCCCAGCAATAAAACAAGGAGAGCCAGTAAAAGTTCAAGAATTATGATATTCTTCATCAGCCCTCCTATAATATTCACTTCCTATTTAAATAATTAGAATCCATATCTGAACCCCAACATAAAGCTTCTGCCCGGCTGAGGTTTAGCACCTTTTCCATCATATTTATAGTACATATTCTCATAGCCTTCATTTGTTAAATTATTAACTTTAAGGTACACGGATTTATTGGTATTTATTTTATAATTGACAGACAAATCTGCAACAATGTAATTATTATTTGTAAACGCATCCTTGTCACAGCCGCTGAATAAATTCAACAGCAAACTGCTGTTCCATTTCCCGCATTGATAAGTCACATTCATTGCATAATAATTTATCGGGCGGAGATGGTTAATCATGGCGTCTATATTGGCTGACTGATTGCCATCCCATGAGATATCCGGGTCCAGGATTACCCCGTCTTTCCCTTTAAATTTATCATATAGGTAAGTATAGGAAGCCCCTAAAAACCAATGGTCTCCCAATTTATGATTTAAGACAACATTAAATGATTTTTTATCTTCCCTGGCATTGATCGCTTTCGTTACATAGTCAGATTTTTTCTTGCTGTATACAGAATATTTGGTAACAGAATTACTCATTTTGGTAATCGCATAATGAATGCCCAAAGTGGTATTTGAACCGATTCTGCTCCGCAGGCCGATCGTATACACATTCCCTTTTTCATCCTTTAACGGTTTGTCATCCAATATATCTGCTTCAAATAAATCCTGCTGCTTAATAGGCCTGTAAATATTGGTCCAGCTGAAATAGCCCGCTAAACGGGGCGTAAATAGATACTGCATTGACAAACTGGGGGTAAACTGTGTTCTGCGTCCTGTATCATCATAATCGACCGGATAAATTGTCCCATTTGACCAATCTCTTTTATAAATATGAGCACTATAATTTCCATAATGCGACATGCGGACAGCCGGAGTTATTTCAAATTTATCACTCAAACGGATCTTATCCTGTATATAACCGACAAGTGTATCTCTTTGCGTCTTTCCAACCTTCACTTCTCCGGTTTTATAGTTCTTTTTATAATCATTATTTTCCCCTCTATCATACGTCAAGCCAAAAATGATATCATTATTTTTTATCTGTCTGGCCAATTGTAATTCTATCCCTTTATTCTTTTCCACATGGTATGTATTAATATGTTCTTTTGAGATCGGACCGCCCCAAAGATCCATGAATTCTTTAAACTTATCATAATTTCCCGGCCAGGGCGCCAAAGTAGTCCCATCGGGATAGGTCCATTTATACTTATCAAAGACCTGGTAATGATGATCCTGGTTATACACGCGGACAAAGTTTTCTAAGCCATGATCTCTTTTAAATGTATACGTAATATCCAAATCATTTTTATTATACGCAGTATAGCTGCCGAACATGGAGTCAATCGCATACACATTGCGATATCCGGGATTATCCGTATCTCCTAACTTTCCATTATTTTGAGCATTATCTATAATCCGATTCCAATCCGTTTCATTCCAGTACCTGTAATCAATAGCATCATTGGGGCAACCGTCCTTGCCATTGTTATGATTGAACCATACTCTCAAGCTGTGGTCATCATCAAATTCCCCGTCAAATCTCGCACTTATCCCTTCTTCCTTATAATGAGTATTGTAATACTTATGATTCGCACCAGTCATTCTGTCGTAAAAATACGAATCACCGGACATTTCCCGATTTGCAGAAACAAAGTATGAATATTTATCTCCTACGGGGCCGGACAAGCTTATATTATACAGATGATGCTTCCACGATCCTGTAGCAAGTTCAATTGCTCCACGAGTCACTTTTGTTCCTTTTCTGGTAATGATGTTAATTACACCGCCGGTAGCATCTGCTCCATATACAGATGCGCCCGGTCCTTTAATAACCTCCACCTTTTCCACGTTTTCTATATTTGTAACCTGATCAAGATCTGTCATGCCCTTACTTGCCGATACGGAGCTGTCACCAAACAATTCCGTCGCTGGATTATCTACACGCCGCCCATCAACAAGAACACAACACGGGTATCTCCATTGATAGAAAATGCATTGCAATAGGCTGCATATCCATACCAGTTCGCCCGGTATCCTGGATTGGAGAATGTCACGCCGGGTATAGACTTAATCGCTTCTGAAATAGAATTATAATGATGATCTTCTATTTCTTTCCTGTTTACCACTTCCACATCTCCGCCCGTTCTATAGTAAGATTGCTCTGTAATAATATTCCCGAATTTGTCTGAATCCAAAACTTTATGCGCTCCGACAACATATACCGGATCCAAAGAATATACCGGAGCCTCGGCAAATACAACATTTGAATACCCTACCGGAATACTCATAAAAATCATTAACAAACTTGTTCTAATCAAATTCCTATTCATTTCCATAACCCTCTCTTTCAAAATCATTAATTTACTTTGTATTATTTTTGAACTATATCCTCATTTTTATTTAATTATTATCCTTTTCTATTATTCTTGTCAATATATGCATATATCCTCTCGTTTCTTCTTATATTTCATAAATAAAATCTTATAAATAGATATTTTATCTTTTCACATAAGAAGCCTTTCTGTACTTATCTATCAGAAAGACTTTTAATCTACTCATCATTGTTCTGAAATTGACCTGAGTACCATTATGTATTCTTAACTTTACCTCCTTATCCTTATCAATCCTCCGGTTCCCCGCACCTGCAGCCGCATAGAGATCCGTATCGGATAAAACATCCTTCCCGCCCTTGCTGTCGGTTTCTACAATAAACACGTCAGCGCCATGCAGTATGCTGTCCCCGCCGTCAGGAAAAACCGTTCCGCTTCCGCACATGCGCCGTACGAAGCGTTTATCAGGTACCGTTTTGATTTATTGGTATTTTCCATTTGACACCCTTTCCACTTTTAAACAGCAAAAAACAGTAAACCATTATTTTTGATTGACTGTTTCCTGCATTTCTATATTTTTTATCTAACACTTGCTCAAAAACCTGATGGCAGACTGTCTTGCTTTCTCTATCTTTTCAGGCTCCATATTTTCTACAGCAGTTGAAGATATCCATTTTTTGCTGAACAATATTTGCGCTGCTTCTATCATAATCCCGCAGGCATACAAGTCTTTTTCTTCTGTAATGGCTTGAACAAATACTTCTTTTGTTTTCGCCCGCAGCATTTCCCGTTCCACTCTATGAAATGACATCTGCATAAGACTTGCTGCAGACCATGCCCGGCAAAGGGCATCTTTATCCCTGAATATTTGTCTTGTTAAGATATCAATTTCTTTTGATGAGCCTATCCACCCGAAAGCGATGATAATTTTACGGCGAAGAATATTTTCATTTGTATCAATAAGTGAAACAAGAACAGGAATAAGCCGATTGCAGAATGATACATAAAAATCTCTATGCTTCAACTTGGAAAGAGTTCCCGCTATGAGAAACGCGGTCAATATCTTTAACTTTTCATCCCTGACTGTATCCAGCTGTTCAAATAAAAACGCAAGGCCTTCTCTTCCGTGTTGATCAAAGCTGCTTTCTAAATGCAGCTTTTTATCTTCTTCCCAGTCTTTACAAATAAGCCGATAATGATATGCCGCATCTTTGCAGGCTCCTAAATCAGCAATAAATCGGATTCTTTGATCGTCAGGAAAATTCTGTTCCGCCAATTTACGGTATGATTTTTGTAAATCTTCTTTTGTAAGGTTCAGGCGGCGGATTTGTTCCGCCTCAAGCGCCTGTAATATCTTATCCGTTGAACCGGACATTGCTTTTATCTCCTTGTTCATTACTGTTTTTATGCTTCTTGGAATTTTAAACTCTCAAAGCATTTATGGCTGGCCTCCCTATGATTATAAAGCAAATCATCGCAGGCGTACAAATGAATAAGTTCCAAAGGAAGAGATTCAAAAAGCCGAGGAAATATTTCCCCGGTTTTCCATATTTACCGCTTTCTATAAAACCCTTGTCAGCGCCATGCAGCATGCCGTACCTGCCGCCATGGAAAGAAGCATATTTCTCTTCCACACATGAACCACGACCGTCACCGCAAGAGACAGCGCCTCCGGTACACCATGATTTCCCGAAAAGAAATGAATGTCCTTCAGCGAATACACCACAAGAAGGGCAAATACCGCCGAGGGCAGCGCCTTCCCAAGGTATTGGATAAAGCGGGCAGAGTTTTCCCGGGCCGGAAAAGAAAAAAAGGAACCATCCGTGTTGCCATTGTTGCCAGAACGCAGACAGCAATCGTGAGAACCTGTTCATATAAAGGCATTTCCGTCATAAAAATCCCCCTGCTTTCTCAATCGGCTTCCGCAAAAGCGTAATCGCCGCCAGGATCAGACCCATGGCCGGAAGTATAAACGACTCCGCGCCGAAAACAGCCAGACACCCCACTGCCGACACGCCGCCGATCATTGCGGTATAATGTTTTTTCTCCCGTAAAAACTGTTCCAGAAAAATAACAACAAAAAGCGCAGTCATCACAAAACTGAGCCCCTTCGTATCAAACGTTGTCAGCGATCCCAAAAGTCCGCCTACCGTAGCGCCGCTGACCCAATAGAAATAATTCAGGAAGGATACCCAGAGCATGAACCAGCCCCGATCCACATCACGCGGCACTGTGGCCGTGTAATTCAAAGCAAATGTTTCATCGCACATCCAAAACATGAGAAACGGTTTCTTCCACCCCATGTTTTCATATTTCTCGAGCATGGAAATACCGTAAAATAAATGGCGGGACTGCACCATCAGCGCCATAACAAAGGCATCCAGCGGGGCAAACGGACTCATAAGCATTGTCACTACGACGAACTCCAGCGAACCGCCGAAAATGAATGCCGCCATAAGGGCAGGATAAAGAAAGCCGAACCCCATGGAATGCATATAAATCCCATAAGAAAACGCTACAAACCAAAATCCTGCGAAAATAGGAACCGTGTAAGGAAACGCTTCCTGAAAAGCCTTCCATGCCCCGCTTTCCCGTTTCTGCTCCAATCCTATTCCCCTCTTCCGACATAAACAGTACACATATACTATCAGCTTTCATTTCATCTTTCAATGTATGGGCAGAAGACACATAAAGGATCATTCCCAAGCATATTCCAGAACACTTCCGCCCAGGGAAATAAAAAAACTGCAGGCAGCGATAGATCACTCACCTTCAAGCAGATGCCCGCCCACAGCCTCGATATCTGATTTCTGATTTCTGATTTCTGATATCCGTTTTCTGTCTTCTGATTTCTGTTTTCTGTTTTCTTATCACATACTCCATTGGGTAAAAAGAAAAAACAGCACATCTCATAAATAAGATATGCTGTCCTTATTGTCAGGCTTTTTCCGGACTCCGGATAGATTTATCCGCCTTCTCGTTTTCCGGTTTCCGCCAGCCGTTATCCGTTTTTATAAGGCAAACAAATCATTCAGCCCTTCGGACATGGTGGGATGCGTGTAGATAAAATCACGGAGCACCGTGTAATCCAAATCATGATCCATCGCTAACTTCACCATATTGATAATCTCGTAAGATTCGGGACAGAACAGTGCCGCGCCGAGAATCTTCCCACTATCTTTATCAATGACTGCCTTCAGCATCCCCGTCGTCTTGCGGAGAACTTTCGCTTTCGGAATCATATCGGTATTCATCCGCACCACATGGTAATTCAGCCCTTTATCCGCCGCTTCTTTCTCCGACAAGCCTACACGGGAAAAAGACGGCTCCATGAAGACAGAGTAAGCGAAAGCGCCGCGATTCTCTGTCGTACGACTTCCATCACCCTGCATATCGGAAAGAATAATGCGGCTGTCATCCAGAGAAATATAGGTAAACTGCAAATTGCCGCACACATCGCCGGCAGCCCAGATATTTTCCGTGGTCGTCCGCAGATGCTTATCGGTGACGACCGCACCCCGCTTTGTCAACTCCACACCGGCCCGTTCCGCATGAAGACCTTCCGTATTCGGCCTGCGCCCCGTAGCAAGAAGGATGGCATCGCCGTCCAGTGTATCTTCCTCTCCGTTTTTTGCATAAACCGCCGTCCCTTCTTTGATTTCCTTCAGACCGGCTCCCGTAATGACGGACACGCCATAAGATTTCAATACATTTTCAACCGCTTCCGCTATATCCCGGTCTTCTTTGGGCAGAAATACGGAACTGTGCTGGAGAATCGTCACCTTGCTTCCGAAACGGGCATACATGGAAGCAAATTCCAGTCCGATATATCCGCCGCCGATAATCGTCAACCGGCGGGGCAGTGTTTCATTCTCCATCATGGTTTCAGACGTGAACACCAAACGGTTATTTTCCACACCGGGTACAGCAGGAATTATCGGACGCCCGCCGGTATTGATAATCAATTTGGATGCGGAAAGCGTCTGCATCGTACCGTGCGCGCCTTTTACCCCGATTGTTTTTCCGTCAAGGAAAGAAGCCGTGCCGTTGATGACCTGCACACCGGCATCAATAAGCTTATTATAATTGGCCATACGGAGTGCTGTTGTCAGTTTCTTTTTCTCCTGCACCGCCACATGATAATACTCACTCTGCACTTCAAAATCATGGGCAGGCGCCCGCTCCGCCTCCAGCACCAGACGCTTGGAGGGAATGCAGCCCACATTGATGCATGTACCGCCGTACATACGGGCATCCTTTTCAATCAGCGCCACTTTTTCGCCCTGCTTTGCCAGTTTCGCCGCCAGCGTCTTTCCCGCCTTGCCGAAACCGATGACAATCGTATCAAATTTCTGATCCATATATATTCCTTTCTGTCTTACCTGTTTAAATATTTAAATAATACATCTCCCCCTGATCGGGATTTGATCTATTATTCTTTATTTTATCCTATTTTGCAAATCATTAGAAGAATGCAGCGGAAAGAAACCCGCAGATGTGTACATAAGCAGGATTCCTTACTGTCTTCCCGCAGTATATTCCATCCTTATCGGGCCGATTAACAAAGCGGCGGCACATCAGACATCATGACATTCTGCCTGATCAGGACGGTATTGATGTAAGTCCGGAAATCTTCATGAATGCAATTCCCGAAAGCAGTCCACATCGGCAGATTTTCAGATATCCCTTCCAGCACCGTGGTATCAAGTACATTCAGCACTTCATCATCCGCTTTTCTCCACACATACTCAATAAAAGAGCAAAATTTTTCAAACTCCGCATGGTCTTTGCCTGTATAGGCCTCTGCCATAGGGATATTTATGGCGAATACAGAGAATACATGGAGTAGAATATGAGGAAATTCTTTTTTATGCTCCCTGTATTTTCCTTCATTTTCAGGAAACCATGTTATATAGGCACTGCAAAACTCTTCCTTATCCATGCCGTCCTCTCCATTTTTATGAAAGCGCCGACCCGTATCAACGGCGCCTTTCTATCCGTATCGGCCTATGCACCTGTAATTCATCAGCAAGAATTTCTTCAACATCCGCAAATACACGGACATCAGATTCATACTCATGGACGCAATACAGCATTCCGTTCTCCGCCACATACACCGTTGCAGGATAATAATACCCAATAATTCCGACAGGTGAAACCTCCGTTCCTGCCGTCGCCTTAGCGGCAAGCGCGTCCTCACAGATTCTTTTCCCTGCAGATGTTCCCTCGTCATAATACGCCTTATACAGCTCGACGGCGGCGTCTTCCCCCATATCAGGATACAGATAGAAATAAAACTCGCGTCCGTCAGAACCGGTTTCAAAAATTATTTCACAATCTGAAAACAGACCGCCGCACCGCTCATAAAATCTTCTTGCCGCCGGAAAAAACGGTACGCCGGCTTTTGCATACAGTGCCTCGCAGCCGTCAGAAGATACTTTCCTGCTCTTGCTGTAACCTCCACAGGAAAGCATCTGCCAAACACGCTCCCTGATCGAACCGTTCAAAACCATTCTTTTCTCCGCAATAATGGCCGCTCCTTAATAAAGAGTGCCCGCCTTTTGACATCATGATACAGCAGAAATACTGCTTGATGCTTTCCATGTCTGATTTCTGCTCTTTCTCCTGTTTTGCCGAAAGCTCTCTATCCTGCCCCCTGCAGCAGATAAAGCGCTTTCGGTTTATGTTTTCCACTTAAGTTTCCCAAGTACGCCGCCAGTATCGGATATGGCGGATCCGTATATCCTTCCAGGAGATGCAGGGCTTCATCAATGATATCCTCTTCTTCAGGAGACACAGCAACTTTTTCCAGCATTTCCTTCAAATCATTTTTTATGCCTGAAATATCCTGTTTATAATAGGGATCCATATACCAGTCAAGATAAAAAAGCAGACGCCGTTTCGCTTCCGTATCCGTCCCTGACAACACCGACCGGACGGCACCTATACCTTCTTTCAGGCATTGCATTTCTCTTTCCGTATACATGCCGCTGTCCATACATTCTCCTTTCAGACAGGCAAAAGAAAATCTGACTTCCCATCATTGCGGCGCCCCGCCAATCAGCAATACATGGCAAGTTCCATGCTGTCCATATACTGCCCCATAGACAAGTTGAAAGATTTATAATCCGCTTCTTTAAATTCGTCTGTGGCACACGCCACCCACACGTCCACTCTCTGCAGCTGGTTATAAAACTTGACCATCATCGGCACTTTGATGACTGTAGAAGTCCCCCGGATAACCATATCCCCGCCCTCTTCCAGACACAGCACCTCTTCCGCCGACTGCAGATCAACTTTTATGTTGTCTACCAGGACTTCCACATTCTCATAACAGGGATACGCCGTTTTCACCGCTTTAGTGATTTCTGTCCAACCTGTCCCATAAGTCAGATTCCATTGAGAACAAAGCCATCCATTTTCTTCTTTCACACCCATAAGCAGCATAGCCGCACCCGTCCTTTCCAAAACGAATCTATCACTCTGTTAAAAATGAAATACCAGGCAGCTTTCCCACTAAGGTTCCTTTTTACTTAAGATTTTTTAAAAGAATATATACCGCCTGCGATAAGCGCCACAGAAAGCGCATAGCCTAAAACGGTAAGAATGAAATCAAAATTGTCATTATTCTTTAAAATATTCTCCCTGGTCAGAATACCGTTCCACTCCTGTCCGAAAAATTCGATACCGTCCACCGTTCCTTCACCCAGAAGCCTGTTCCCTTTTTGAATTCCCACCAAAGTTTTCTCCTGGCTCTCTTCTAAAGAAGACTTCGTATAGGAGATTCTGTAATCACCGTCCAGATGGGGGAAGACCAGGCTTTGTTCCTGATTCGTAAGATAGTGGATCCCGGATTCTGTTTCATGATAAAGAGGGGTTCCTTTATAGGAAACTGTCTGGGGAAGCGAATTTACGTTCACACCGGCGGCAAATTTTTTCAGAAGTGTCTTATCCAGAATAAAATCGCCTGCTTTCACCACGCCGTAAAAGGTGATGACAGGCGGGGCGCTCTTATACATTCGGGCGATATTGGAGCTTGCCATGCTTTCCCAGCTTCTCTTTATGTCACTTCCGCTTCCCTTCTCCACCATCACATGCACATTCCTCCTGATTATGGGAGAATCAAAGGAAATACCCAGTTCTTCATCTACTGCCGGCTTTTCCGTCTTCAGTTTTCCCGCAACAATGACCACCTTGCCCTCATGATCGGGATTGATCTTCCCGTCCGTGATATAAGGCGCATTTTCAATGAGCACCCGTCCGCCGTCGGAATCACCGGTCAGCATCATACCACCCAATCCGAGACCGCAGATACATAAAACGACACTTACCCATTTGTTCATAAAAGACACCTCCTCAGGTACAAAAATAAGAAATAAATGCAGAATACTTTTCTTTATTGTATATCAAAATCAACAGTTTTTCTAATTTGACAGAATGCATATTTTAAAGAAAAATTTATACCTGAAACCTTTTCTTTTATCCCTATCATTGTGTATTCTATCGCTCCCCTCCTGCTGTTTACGCAATAGAGAATACACACCGGAATAAAGTCCCTTTTACGAAATCAGTCCGTATACTTCCTGTACGCATACTTTCCCAGACGGTTATTGGTGAGATAGAAAAAAGGAACAAGCAGCTTTTTCCACCCCGGCAGCATATGCCTCATCTCATCAGTGAAATTGATACAGTCCAGCTGTTTCCATGCCGGCGCCAGCCGTACCACTTCGCTGCCGTCCGTCACACCCCATTTAAACTCCGGCTGCATACGTTTCAATACGTCATGGCGGGATGACCGGTGTACGAGTCCTTTATACAGAAGATCGAAATGCGCCTCCAGCTCATCGAACCCTTCTGACAGAATCGAAAGGAATTTTTTCACTTCCGCTTCATCCCAGTACATCATCACGCCTTCTGAAAGGATAAGCAGCCTGCGGCCCTCGCGTTCCACTTTTTCCGTCCATGACGGATCAAACGCCGACCCGGAAATACAGGTTACACGCTCCGATTCCGCAAGGAACTGCTGTCTCAGATCAATCACCTCCGGCACGTCCAAATCATACCAACGCACCTGCCCGTCATCTATGCGGTCAAACCGGGTATCCAGCCCGCAGCCCACAGATACCACCACACATCCCGGGTTATCTGCCATAAACCGCCTTACCTCACGGTCCATCAGCTTTGCCCGTGCCAATACTCCATAATATGACATCCATACCCGGTCAAAAGCGGAAAAATCGTAATCCATACAGCTAATTATTTCCGCCGCTTTCCGATCATTCAGAAAAGGATGGTTGCTTTTCGCATCCTTGGCACGCATATACAACGTAACCAGAAGCGTTTCAGAAATGCCGCTTAAATCAATTTTCATAACCCCTCCTCAATTGATAACATATATCATTTAACTCATTATACCTCATCCTTCTGTCCTGTTAAACCGCAGGCAGATGCTGCATGGAATACGCGGCCCGCACATTTCCCTGTTATTCCTCTTATAGCACTTCCATCTTCCTCTTCCGGAGAAAACATGGTATGGCAGCACATAAAAAAAGAAACCGGCTTAGGCATTCTGCGAATACAACCCTTTCGGCAGCAATATAAAAGGCCCGCGCCATATCTGCAGATAGATACAGCACGAGTCTTTTATATGGGAAATCGTCAGCCAAGTAATTTCTTCACGAGGCCTTTATGAATTTTCACTCCATAGGGAAGGGCGTCATGGTTGAAGTGCATGGCGGGATCATGAAGTCCCGGTTCCGCATCTTCGCCCAATGCAATGAATCCCGTTTTCAATTCCGGTTTCATTTTCGGATACCAGAAGAAGTCTTCTCCTCCCGCGGTGACGATCGGAGGGATGCAGGCTTTTTCACCCAATTCGGATGTAATCACTTCCCCGATGATTTCCGTGATTTCAGGTGTGATAATGGACGCTGGTGTCTGGTGCAGGATGGTGAAGTCCGCTTTGGCGCCAATGGAAGCGGCTGCATTTTCCGCCGCACCCCGCAGTTTTTGAATCATTAGTTCCATCACATCATTATCCCGGCTGCGGAGGTCGAACGTGATCGTCGCCGTACCGGGAACCGCATTTGCCACACCTGCGTCCGCATGGATCTGTGTCGCTTTCAGATTGTACACCACATTGGAATTAAAGCGGAGAGCGTTGGCTGACTGTACAACAAGGCATGCCGCGTCAAGCGCGCTGGTGCCGAGATAGGGGCGGGCCCCATGGCTCTGCACGCCTGTGATGTCGATTTTCACGTGGGTCGCAGCGCTGTAATACAAAGCGGGAGCCGCTTCTCCCACACGGCACTCCTGGATGGGACGACCATGCATGCCGATGAGGATTTCAATATCGTCAACAGCACCGCCTTTCAGCATGGAAAGAGCGCCTTCACTCGTTTCCTCCGCCGGCTGGAAAAGAAGTTTCAGTTTCCCTTTCCTGACCAGCTTCTCTTTCATGATTTCTTCCGCCGCCGCGAGAAGCATGGCCATGTGTCCGTCATGCCCGCAAAGGTGGGCGGCGCCGCCGTCTTTCGTCCCAAGAGCATCCATGTCCGCGCGAAGGCCGAGAACAGGTCCCGGTTTACCGCTGTCACAGACCGCGACGACGCCTGTCGCCCCGCCGATCTGTGTTTCTACTTCATAACCGAGCTGTTTCAGCACATCCGCCACGTAAGCGGAAGTTTTAAATTCTTTCATCCCTATTTCAGGAATGGTATGAAGATAGTTAAAATGGGTAAATACATCTGCCATGATTTCCTCCTTTTCTCTTGAGTAAGACAATCAATTAAAGAACGGCATAAGCAGTTTCATGATAAACATACCAATGAATGCATTGAAAATACTGATCACCATAAGCAGGGGCCAATATTTTTTCGGTACATCGGCAAGGCCGAGGAGCCGGCCCATGTACTGGATCTGGGAAGCCATCAGGATCAGCGCAGGCATGAGAATCGTCACATGTTCCCCATTGATGATGCCCGACGCATAGAGAGAAGCTGCCACACCTACCCCTGCAGAACAGGACAGCCAGGTGGTCAGAAGAATAACGAAAGACTGTCCCGGCAGGCCGAAGATACCCATGATGGGTCCCAGCCAGTATCCAAGGAAATCCATAACACCGAGAATATTTAAAATATAGGCGATGACATAGGCCATCAAAATATTCGGTACAAGGTTCTGTGTAGCCAGATTCCAGCCTTTTCTGGCGCCGCCGATGAAGATATCAAAAATATTAGGCTTTATTTGTACCGGTCTCGTTTCAGTTGTCATTTTTGAAATCTCCTTTATAAATAGTATCAAGAGCAAAGCGGCAAATCATGGCACCGACAAATTTCATGACCATAATGATGATAACAGGGACAATGATCGGGCAGAGGATAAATCCGAAAAGCGCACCTGCAATAGCAAAGTAATTACTGATCGTCCCCGCTCCGGAATACTGCCACGCTGCAATGATGGTCTGTTCTCTTTTATCAATAAGGCCGTCATCATATAATTCTTTGGTGAGAGCCGCGCCGGCATCGGTACTCTGCAGATCGGTAATCAAAGCCAGTCCGACGAGGCCGGGTACATCCATCAGCGGTTTAAAGAGCGGCGTCATCAGTTTCTGCGCCGCAGAAAGAGCGCCATAATGATCCAGCACGTCTACAACACCGATGGCCAGCATAACGGAAGGAATGAGTGACAGCGCGAAAATAAATCCTCCTCTTGCGCTTACCCCGCCCATACCGACAAAAGTTGCTTTTGCCGGATCTTTCATCGTACCGAATTTACCGATGAGCGTACTGTAATCAAATGCTTTGAGCCATTCCGCCCCCTGTACCGTGGCAAAAACCCCGGCAAAGAAAAGGATACCGAAAGCCAAAGCAAGCATTCCTTTCCATCCCACCTTGGGCAATGCGGCAGCCCCGCTTACTTTTTTCTGTTCTTCTTCCATAAATAATCCTCCTAACACTCCACTGCATCAAAACACAATACAACAAACTAAACATTCCTTCCGTTCTGCTATGCTCCATTGACCTCCTATCTCTGTACCGACGAAAGAAAAACAAATAACCTTTTAATGGTTAAAAGATATTATAAACAATCATCTTTCACATGTCCACGTAAATCACAGGAACGCTCCGAAAAGTCCATCCTTCCCCCTTGCCCGGTTTTCTTTCCTGCAAATCTTGATTTATTCGATAAAATCATCTACAATAGTAAAGTACAATTTCATATGCGGGTGTAGTTCAATGGTAGAACATTAGCTTCCCAAGCTAAATACGTGGGTTCGATTCCCATCATCCGCTCCAAACCGGCTCCCTTTGCGGAGCTTTTTTCTTTGAAGAAACACAAAAACGCGTCTCCTGCTTTTTAGTTTCAGGACACGCGTTTTCTGTTTTATATGCTTACTTTTCCATTCTTAAAATACATCTTTCACTACGATGGTTTCTTCCCGGCTGGGCCCCACGGAAACGATGCCGATGGGGACGCCGATTTCTTTAGAAATATCCGCCAGGTATTCTTTGCAGAGCACCGGAAGCCGGTCATAGTCACGGATGGCGCTGATTTTTTCTTTCCATCCTTTGTAGGTTTTATAAACCGGGGTAACTTTGGAGAGGAATTTCAGATCTGCCGGATATTCTTTAACCGGTTTTCCTTCATATTCATAGCCGACACAGACTTTGATTTCTTCCAGCTCGTCTAAGATATCCAGCCGGGTAATCGCCAGATAATCGAAAGAGTTCAGCGCCGCCGCGTAACGGACGGCACGGGCGTCAAGCCAGCCTACACGGCGGGGACGGCCGGTAACCGTACCAAATTCATGAGCAATATCCCGGATACGGTCGCCAATTTCATTCACCTGTTCCGTCGGGAACGGCCCTTCTCCGACACGGGTGCTGTATGCTTTCACCACACCGAAGATATTCTGCATCATGTGCGGCCCGATGCCTGCGCCTATACATGCACCGCCCGCCGTCGGATGGGATGACGTGACGAAAGGATAAGTGCCATTGTCACAGTCGAGCATGGATGCCTGGGCGCCTTCAAAAAGAACGTTCTTTCCTTCCCTGACCAGAGTCTGGACGGTATAGTTCGTATCTTTCACATAGGGTCGGAGCTTTTCCGCATATCCCAGGTAATCAATCAGCATCTGCTCATAATCGAAGCCTTCCATCCCGTAAAGTTTTTCCAGAAGCATGTTTTTCTGCTCCACGTTGTATTTCAATTTCTCCGCAAAAACTTCTTTATCCATAAGGTCGCACATACGGATACCGATGCGGTTGATCTTATCCGCATAGCACGGCCCGATCCCGTTCTTTGTCGTCCCCAGCTTCCGGCTGCCTTTTCTCATTTCTTCTGCCTCGTCCAAACGGATATGGTAGGGAAATACGACTTGCGCACGGGTGGAAATCTGGAGATGCTTCGCGTTGATTCCCTGGGCCTCCAGCTTTTCCATTTCCTCAAGGAAACTTTTCGGGTCAACGACAACGCCCGTACCGACGATACAGATGGTACCCGGATACATAATGCCGCTCGGCATAAGGCGCAGCGGATAAGCTTTGCCGCCGGTCACAACCGTATGTCCCGCGTTGTTCCCCCCTTGGGAACGGACAACGACATCTGCTTTCGCCGCCAGGTAATCTACAATCTTTCCTTTTCCCTCATCGCCCCACTGGGCACCAATGACCATAGCTGTTGCCATTACACATTTTCCTTCCTTTTAATAATACAGTGATTCTTTATTATCAGATATCAGCTTACAGTTATCGGCTCATAGCTGTCTTCTGATATCCGACTTCCGGCATCCGACCTCTGTCTTCTGACATCCGTCTTCCGCTCTTACAATCCAAATCTTGCAAATATTTTATCTACATGGATAAGCATGGGCTTGTAATCGAAGCACTCTTTAATTTCTTCTTCAGACAGATATTTTCTCACATCTTCGTCTTTGCAGAGGTTTTCATAGAAATCTTCCCCCTCAAGCCAGCGTTTCATGGCGTTTCTCTGCACCCAGCGGTACGCGGTATCACGGTAAGCGCCTTTGGACACAAGGGCAAGCAGAACGCGGGGACTGTAAATCAATCCGCCGGTCATGTTCAAATCTTCCAGCATTTTTTCCGGATAAACAAGGAGTTTATCTACCAGATCGGTCGTCTGTGCCAGAATATAATCCAATGCGGTGGTCGCGTCAGGAATCATGACACGCTCCACAGAGGAATGGGAAATATCCCGTTCGTGCCAAAGCGGTATATTTTCAAAAGCGGGAAGGGCATACCCCTGCACGAGTCTTGCCATGCCGCAGATCCGTTCCGATTTGACAGGATTCCTTTTATGGGGCATGGCAGAGGATCCTTTCTGCTTGGGACTGAAATATTCTTCCGCTTCCCTCACCTCCGTTCTCTGCAGATGGCGGACTTCCATGGCAATCTGCGCCAATGTGCCCGCGATGACACCGAGAGTGGTAATGTATTCCGCATGATGGTCGCGCTGTACGACCTGGGTCGCTACGATTTCCGGGGTCAGTCCCATTTTTTTGCAGACGTATTCTTCCACATACGGATCAATATCCGCATAAGTACCGACAGCACCGGACAATTTCCCCACCGCCATTTCAGAAGCGGCCCGTTTCATTCGTTCAATATTTCTTAAAGTTTCGCTGTACCACAGGAGAATTTTCAACCCGAACGTGGTCGGTTCGGCATGGACGCCATGGGTACGGCCGATGGTGGGTGTATATTTAAATTCCACAGCCCGGCGTTTCAGGACTTCCGCCAGTTTTTCCAGACCGGCAATAAGCACGTCAGATGCCTGCTTGATCTGTACATTGAGAGCCGTGTCTTTCACATCGGTAGAAGTCATGCCCATATGGATGTACTTCGCTTCATCGCCCACATATTCTCCGACGGCAGAAAGGAACGCGATGATATCGTGATTAATTTCACGATCAATTTCATGAATGCGTTCCACATCAAAATTCGCTTTCGCTTTGATCACTTCCACCGCTTCTTTAGGAATACGTCCCAGCTCCGCATTAGCTTCGCATGCGGCGATTTCCACATCAAGCATGGTCTGCCATTCATTTCTTTCATCCCAGATTTTTGCCATTTCCGGCCTTGTGTACCTTGGAATCATTTACATATCCCCTTTCGGTTTTCCTTCCCTGGCACAGATTTCTCTGCCCACCACCACTCCGGCCGCCGAGGCCTGGACAAGCCCTCTGGTGATGCCGGCTCCGTCGCCGATAGCGAAGAAGTTTCTGAATTTCGTTTCCAGCTGGTTCGTCAACGCTATGCGGGAAGAATAAAACTTCACTTCCACGCCGTACAGAAGAGTGTGCCTGGAATTTGCTCCCGGCGCCACCTGATCCAACGCTTCGAACATCTCCATGATATCCTTTAAAAAGCGGTATGGCAAGACTAAAGATAAATCTCCCGGCGTCGCAGACGGCATGGTGGGACGGACAAGGCCGCGGCGTATCCTTTCTACCGTAGAACGGCGGCCGTCGCGAAGATCCCCCAGCCTTTGCACAATCGGTCCCGCACCGAGCATATTTGCCAGAGATGCGATATATTTCCCATAAGAAATGGGTTCATTAAAAGGGCTGGTAAATTGTTTGGAAACAAGAATCGCGAAATTCGTATTTCCGCTCTTCTTATGGGCGAAAGAATGGCCGTTCACTGTCTGGAGCCCTGCATTATTTTCCGTCACCACGAAACCGTAAGGATTCATACAGAACGTGCGTACCCGGTCATCAAAGGAACGGGAGAAATACACCAGTTTCGATTCGTAACAGATCTTTGTGATTGGTTCATACACTTCTGCGGGAGATTCCACACGGACACCTATATCCACCGCATTTGACTGCGTCTCCAAACCGAGCGTGCGGGCTTCTTTCATAAACCACTCCGCCCCTTCACGGCCGGGTGCCGCCACAAGGTACTTACAGTGATACGTCTCCCCGCCCGCTTCCACACCGAGAACCGTTCCGTCTTTGTCCGCAAGAATTCTGTCCGCCGCTGTTTTGGAAATAACGGTCACATTATCCGGAAGTGAATCGCGCATATTAGCAAGAATGACACTGTTCACATCCGTTCCCAAATGACGGATACGGGCAGGAATAAACATCAGATCCGCCGCGGCGGATTTCCGTTTCAGTTCATGTATTTCCTCGGCAAACTCATCGCCGTATACCTTTCTTTCAGCGCCGCCGTACTTGCAGTACACCGAATCCACATAGGAAATTAAACCGGCAAGCTCTCCTTTATTCATATAATCATCAAGATTGCCGCCGTAATCCGTAGTAAGCGTCAGCTTCCCGTCGGAAAACGCGCCCGCGCCGCCCCAGCCGCAAACGATATTCGCCCTGCGGTCTTTCGGCGGAGCATTCTTGTCACGATTCAGCGCTATCCGCTCACGAATATCCAGTCCCTTTTCAAGGATCAGGACAGACGCGCCGGTATCCGCCAGTTCAAGAGCGGTAAAAATACCCGCCGGTCCGGCGCCGATAACTACCACATCATAAAATCTGCTCATTGCCTCTCCTTTTCACAGAATACATCTGCATGGAGCTTTTTTATGCATAAAAAAAGCCCCGCCGGGGGCGAAGATACTTTATATATCCCTTTTTTAATTTTACAGGAAGGCCCCTTGTGTGTCAAATAAAAGACCCTCCTGTCATGGTATAATGAAAGAAATATTTAAATCGTTCTCAAACAGGAGGTTTCCCATGCCCTACATCAACATCAAAATCACACGTGAAGGCGCTACTGCCGAACAGAAAGCAGAACTCATCAAAGGAGCCACGGAACTCCTCGCCCGCGTATTGAACAAAAATCCGAAGACCACGGTCGTCACCATTGAAGAAGTGGACACGGACAGCTGGGGCATCGGCGGAGACCCCGTAGAAATTGCAAGAGAAAATGAAAAACTCCGCGTGGCGGAAATAGAAAAGCTGAAAGTTGACAAGGATGCCCTTGAAAGAAAGTTGGCAGAAGTAAAAGATATTCTGCTCACTTTTCCCGATGATGAACCTCCCGTATTCACACTGGATAACAACGCGCTCAAGCTGAAGAAAGGAAAGAAATCAAAAAGGAAGCACAAAAAATAAACCGGGCTTTTATTGACAGCTCCATAAATCAGCCGTTATATTCGAAGATAATCGGTACAGTTTTGTAAGAGTTTTTCGGTCGTAACTGCTTTTATACGTTTTTGAATTATTTTTTACAATAAGATGCGTAATTTTATCGTCCCTTTGATTAAAGCATTATAGACTGCTGCTATTTCCACAGATAGACTGGTTAAAACTTTAGGATTAAGTTACTGTTCCATTGTTTTAATACGACAGCGGGATTTTATTTGGGGAGTTTTTGTATGAATAAGCTTAAATTAAGCTATGAAGGACAAATTAACCATTTAAAAAGTAAAGGGATCCTTTTCAATAAGGTATCCGAGACTAAAGCTTTAGAGTATTTAAAGCTAAATAACAATTTTTTTAAGCTGAAATCATATCGAAAAAACTTTAATAAAAATAAATCTAAAGACCAGTATGTCCATTTAGAATTTGCTTATTTATCAGATTTGTCTATTATTGATACACGTCTTCGAATGATTATTTTAGAAATGGCCCTAAACATAGAACACTTCACTAAGGTGGATCTGATACGAAAAATTACGGATTCAGATGTTGAAGATGGTTACAAAATTGTGCAGGACTATACAAGCTCTTTATCGGCTAAAAGCCAAGCATCTTTAAACAAGGAACTTGATAAAAGCCTGCATAGTCCCTATTGCAAAGATATGTTTCAAAAATACAAATCAAATATGCCTATATGGGTATTTATCGAACTAATTTCATTTGGAACATATATTTATTTTTATCTGTTTTGTGCTAAACACCTTAACGATTCTTCCATGCGTAAAGTCGGTTTTCTTTTAAAAAAGGTTAAAACCATAAGAAATGCTGCCGCCCACAACAACTGTATTATTAATGAACTAAAAAGGAAAGATAATCCTCATAAGCCAAGCAGCCGTTTACAAAATGCGCTTACGGACATAGGCATCTCCAGAAATACGCAAAGAAAGAAACTGGCAAATGAGCCGATTGAACAAATTCTGACCTGTCTTTATTCACATAAGCTTTTGGTAACGAGCCCGGGCGTGCAGAAACATATGGCATATACGCTTGATGAGTTCAGATCTCGACTATACAGAGAATTTACATATGCAGATAATCTCTTAATCAAAAGTACTTTTGATTTGCTTACCAAAATAATTGAAGTCTGGTTTCCATTACAACAACCTTGACAATAATTTTATTTATCTCTATAATGGAACTACAACAAAAAACGCATCGGCGTTTTGCGGGGATGACTTCGTTATAGATGTCGTCCCTATTTTTTTGTTTTTAAATTATCGAAATAAATATGCATATAGACATTTCCTCCCGATTCAATTATAATAGCCTTTTCCGTTTTGTCCTGCCGTCAATCGTAATGATGATTTTTATTTCCACTTATACCATGGTGGACGGTTACTTTGTTTCCAACTATGTGGGCAAAACGGCATTCACCGCGGTCAACCTGATCTTCCCCGCCATCATGGTTTTTGCCTGTGTCGGATTCATGTTCGGCGCAGGCGGCAGCGCCCTTGTGGCAAAGACCATGGGTGAGGGGCAAATGGAAAAAGCGAACCGTCTTTTTTCTCTCATCGTCCTTTCTGCTCTTGCCGGAGGCATATTGCTTTCCGCCCTGGGTTATTTCCTTATGCCCTTTCTTGCTGCCGCCATGGGCGCCTCCGGTGAAGTGCTTGCGTGCAGTGTCTTTTACGGCCGCACACTTCTTCTTTCCCTCCCCATGTTTGTCCTCCAGCGGGTATTCCAATCGTTCATGGTCACCGCTGGAAAACCTTCTCTCGGTCTCCGTATGACGATCCTCTCCGGTGTGACGAATATCGGTCTTGATGCCCTTTTCATTCTTGTTTTTAAATGGGGCCTCTTAGGCGCCGGCCTCGCCACAGTGCTTTGCGAATACGCAGGCGGTCTTTTCCCTCTGATTTACTTCCTTAAAAGAAATACATCTTCTCTCCAGCTCGTGGAACCGGAATGGGACGGCCCTGCACTTTGGAAGACTTGTACAAACGGCTCCTCTGAGCTTTTGACAAACATTTCCATGTCCTTCGTTTCCATGCTCTACAATTACCAGCTTATCTCCATCGCCGGAACGGACGGGGTCGCCGCCTTCGGCGTGATCATGTATGTGGCATTCTTCTTCGAAGCGATTTTCATCGGTTACTCCATGGGGACCGCACCTATCGTAAGCTACAATTACGGCGCCCGCCGCGATGATGAACTGCAGAGCATTTTCCGAAAGAGCCTCACCGTCATTGCCGGTGCCGGCCTTTTCCTCACCACCTCCGCATACCTCGCCGCTCCTGTACTGGCAAATATTTTTGTCGGCTACGATGAAACTTTAGCCACGCTCACCGTCCGGGGGTTCCGATTCTTTTCCTTTTCTTTCCTCCTGAACGGCTTTTGCATGTACGGCTCGGCGTTTTTTACGGCACTGAACAACGGCTTCATCTCTTCAGTGATCTCTCTCCTCCAGTCCGTTGTTTTTCAAATCATCGCCGTTATAGCACTTCCGCTATGGCTGGGAACAGACGGCATCTGGCTTTCTGTTTCCATCGCTAAGCTGCTGGCATGTTTCGTGACAGTTTTCTTCTGGATCGCCTGCCGCAAAGAATATCATTACGCCTAAAAAATATTCTTTTTTTAGCCAGGGCATCCTTGAATACGTGATCCTGAATCGCTTTGCGTGGGAGATGCATCTTCCATTGTCAGATGAGATTTAAGCCACCGGCTCCAGCGCATGGTAAAGTGATTGGTATGGGTTTCCTGCACATACTGATAGAACTTTGCAATCATGGCCGCTTTCTCATGATAATAAGCGGCTTTCCATTGATTCGGTTTCGGCTTATCCATTTCATAAGCAATGTAATTTCCGCCAAGAAGATATTGGCGCGAGAGAATATCCTCCAGTGATATATCAGGATTTTTCATCATATCATACATAGCCATATAAATCGTAGTACGCCCTTTGCCCGCCTGGCAGTGGAAATGCAGCCACGCATGATCCGGCAGCGTGCGTATGAAGGCGATGAAGTCATCAATATTTTCAGGCGACGGCCAGATATGATCCGTTGCTGCAATGCGGTAGTAATACAGACCATTTTGTTCCACCATCTGCCTTTCACTCATGACCGAACTAATCTTCATAAGTTTGGGATCAATCGACTTCTTCCCTTCATCGAGCATCGTCACAATGAGGCTTTTCCCCTTGGCTGCACACAAACGCCTCATCTCATCTTTTAAAACATCAGTTTTGTTCTTTCCGATGTTGCCCCAATCGCGCGCGCCGAACCAGCTGACGGCATTCCCATTAAATATACCATGCGTTTCTTGCCGTAGATCCACAATATAAATTGGCCCGTTCGCCTGCTTCTTGAGTACGGAAACCAGCTTCTCAAACTCTCCGACAGAGAACTCCGCACTGCCGGATATGTTAAGACGATCCAACCCCTTGCGCGAGGGGGTCATCGTAAATCCTTTGCCTGTTTTCTTGACATCCACATCAGAGCGGAACGCAGAATTCGCAGTACGAAATCTGCGCGGCAATTGATCCCTGTCTTTTGCATCGAGACGCCAGATATAGCCATCGTACTTTGTACGACCGGCTGCAGAAACATCCATATGATCCGGTGCTTGCTGGAGAAAAACGCTACTTATTTCAGGTTCCGCTTCTCGGGCATTCCCTGATAATGGCATGCTGCCAAGTATTATTGCAGCCGTTATTGAGAATAGTATTTTCTTTTTAAGATGCAGCATGAGTGATACACTTTCCCATGTAAAAAATAATTATAACCGGACAAATGAAAAAGCTACGGGGTCTACAGACGTATAAATCCATAGCTTTTTCTTATGAGCAAATTCCTCTGACGCATTTTTATCATCTACCGTTTTCCTTTCTCCTTTTTGAACACACTGCCATCTGTGAAATTTTTTGGAAAAATTTATGATTTCCTCTGTATTCCCTGCCGATGAAATCCGGTCACAGAAAAAACAGGATAATATCTACTTCACCGAAGCCGCCGCGATGCGGTCAGCCGCTTTTTTCACCATTTCATTGGCGGAGTCCGTTGTCAGGACAGAAAAAAGACGGTACTTATCGCCGTACTTCATCACATAGCCTTTTCCGTAAACGGGAACGGCAAATCCGTCGACGAAGAAAACGGCACGCACGCCGCTTGTATAAATACGGGGTCTGTCCTGTGCGCGGTGGATCTGCTCCACATTCAGGAAACTGACGCCAAGCATGTTGAACGGAATCTTGGGATCTGTCTCGGGCTTTTCATTGATCCGCTTCGCCATTTCCAGAAACATACCATTCAATACGTTTTCCATGCCCAAAAGAGCCACGTTGCAGCCATACAGTTCGGAAACCGATTTCCCCGACAGACGGGGTGCGTCAAAAGCGTCTTTCATGGCTTCTTTACCGACTACAGGAGCAAATTCGCAGTTCATGACAAAAGCGGGCACGCTGTTTCCTTCTTCCGTCACGGTAAGCAGTCCGAATTTCCCATCCTTTCCAAGAGGAGTAAAATCGGTATTCTTTGGAAACTTCACTTTTTGAAAGAAAGATTTCGCGTCTTCCTGCACAATGCCGTTCCATACAGCGGAAACGATATTATCATCTTTAGGAATATTTATGCTTGAAATCGGCGGAAAGCCTGCCATGTTTCCCATATTGTCCGTCATACCGGCAGCTCCCGCACACGTTGTCATCATGGCACAAAGAATCGAAGCCGCCAGCAATATTTTCATCTTCATCATTTCATCTCCCGTGCCGCTTTTTCTACATAAGGCACAAAGTATGCCCCTGATTTCTGATCACTTGCAAAGAGTGTGTATGTCGTACTGTCACCATCTTCCAAGATGAGCCCTTCCGCAAAAAAGGGGATCAGGCAGCCGCCAGTGTATAATCCGGCTTTCACCTTTGCCAGGCGGTACACTTTCCCCCCGCGTGATTTCTTTTCTTTCCAGCGGGTCTCACCGCTCACATACAGACGGATCCCCTTTTTCCCCAGAAATTGTTTATACGGCTCTCCGATTTCAGCTTCTTTCCACATTTTGCCTGCAAACGGTATGGCAGCATTCTTTTTGTCAGCCGCTTCCTGTTTCACTGCAGTACTGCCCGCCGTGCCCGTCATTTCTTTTCCCATCAGTTTCACGAAGAGTGATAAACCGTTCTTCTCTTTCCCCGGATTCTTATGATCCACAGAAAAGGAGAGGACGAAGGATTCGTAAAAAGCTTCCGGCGTGTTTGCGCGAAGCTGGTACACCCGCAACTCTCCCAAAGCTTCCGCCGCCAGACGGGATACATCCGGTGCCAGTTTGGACGTCAGGTAAACAGATGTCGGACCGTCAGCACCGCCGATAATGCCGATAGCAGCTGCCTGCGGTTTTGACTCCTTTTCAACTGCTTCGTGTTCCGCCCAGTTTTTCATCTGCTTTCCAAAGTACGTCTGTCTCCCGTCAAGAATATCGACAGTATCTCCAAAATCCAGCACGTGTCCTTTCGGAAGAGTGAGTGTATCTGCTGAAGCAGAAAAAGTGAGTAAAGCGGCCATGCCGAGCGCTGCGCATATTGTTTTCATAATGACCTCGTTCCTTTTATATTTCTTTAATTATAGCAGAAACGAGCGTCTGTTATTCTATTATTTTACTTTTCTTTGTTGTGTCTTCTGCAATGAAATGTCCGGATAGGCGAAGCAAAAGATCTCGTATAGAAACCCTATCACCGGAGGTCTGCAGATAATCCCTGACTGACAGGCTTTTTAAATTCATTTTTGATGCGGCTTTCGGCATATGCTATTGTGTCGGATTTTTTGTATCCGCAATCAATTCCCTTATGATTCTATGCTTGTCTTTCGCAGCGCAAACATAGCATAAGAAGAAATACTTTACAATTTCCATACCGACCGCTTTGTCCTGAATCGTTTCAACGATTTATAACATACAAAAAGATCAGAACGCTGCACCTAAAGGTGAACACGTCTGACCCTTTTATCACTGCATAGTTTATGATCCTATGGAATAGGAATGAACAGATTCCCTATCCCACAGTCCGGGTTCTCTCCGTCCTAAAATTACAACCCCTGCTTGAAAAATTTCCTGAAAGCAGATACCTCCGCATGGGACTGCGTGACAGATACGGCATACTTGCTTCCGCGTTTGATTCCCGGTTCATAAGTAATCGGTTCAAACTGGAACGTAACATCCGGCTTGGATGCGGTGCAGTACCCCACCAGGGTGGACTTAATCTGTCCGCCATTTTCTTTATTGAACACAACCGGCTCCTCATGCCCTTTCAGTTCTGCGTCCACAGGCACCACGACCACTTCTCCCGGTTTATATCCTACGATGAAATTACTGTGCGTCGTGACTTTAACGACGACTGCATCCGTAAAATCCTCCATATGGCAGTATATCAGCGTATACTGATCCCCTTCCGGCACACACTCGTTGAAAAGCTCTCTCATCCTCGCCTTATTTCTTGCATTTTCCTCATCTGTCGCACCGGTCAGAAGCTTCTTAACGATATCCATCAATCCCATAATAATCTCCTCGTCTAAAACAATACAAATTTAATTACACTTCATGATTTCTATTTTATCATACATGACAAACAATTTAACCAGAAATAGCATCTCACATTCGCAAAAATAAGCCCCAAACTTTGTTACATAAAATGAATAGATTCCCCACCGGTTTTTCAGTTTTATAATTCCACCCTCCAGTTGAAAATATATTACCTATAGTAATTATCTCAATAGTCATGTAAAGTATTGGATTTTCATCTTAACTATATTTTATAAAAATGACCATTAATATATTCATACCCTCGATAATCAAAAATTTCATAACCTATACTATTTCTATTTTTAGGTGCTGAATTACCAATAATTATTAAATATTCTTCCTTATCATTCGGATAATTCTCCAACCATTTTTTCATATACTTTGCAATAAATCCCAATTTGTTTATTTCCATCTCTTCTCTACAATCACAATAATTATAAGAAATTACGACTTTTAACGGACAACGTACATGCAGTAACTTAATGACCTCATCCATCCAATCATGCTTACTGTTCTCATGTTCAACTGCAATTGCAAGTTCCCAAAAATGCCTATTAAGCCCCACTTCTCGTGCTTCTTCTTCAGAAATTTCCGTATATCTATGTTTATAACCTATGGAATCTATTCTAAGATACTCATGTTGTGGTATTAAGCCATCTTCCGACTCTATAATTCTATCAACAATACCTTTGTTTACTAATTCCGTAAAAGCCGATTCACATTCTCTATAAATTTTTTTGTATGTCCATCCTACCTGATCCAAATGTTTTTTTATCTGTTCATTAGTTGCAATATTCTCTTCTCTCATTGCTGCAATAAATTTCTCATAAAATTCTTTTGCATTCATTTCTCTACTCCGCACAAACTATAATTCCTTAAATCACAATACCGAAAAAACAGTACGTAAATTTACTGACCTTATGTTCAAAAATAACGCAAGATCATTAATACGAATCTTTGCAATAGTTTTTATCCAAATTCACTTGTTTTGTATAGAAGTCATTCGCTATCAGAGTACATCATGGCATAGCAGAGCGCATACTCCAATAAATTTTTTTCTCAAAATACCTTTTGTTCGCTGCCATGTATTTTCCCTGTCTTATGATATCCATTCGTCCATCATAATTGTTTCGTCCAATTAAAATTGATTTTGGACGAAACATCAAATAGCCGGATGAAAACCACTATCCTCATAAGTTAATGAGCAAATGCTTGAAACTTTTCTATTTCCGACATGTTTTCACGTTTCAGTCATTTCCTCGTATCAGCAATGCTACTGTCTCCACATGCTCATCATTATCTAAACCTAAATGAATTACTTTTGATACATTTTTCTTATAGCAAGTATTCTCTAACGATGTGGTTACATGTCCTTATAATTTGTTTTCCATTTTTACGTCTGTAATTTCCTGCATATATTTCGAAAATCACAATCCCCAGCGCAAACAATAAAAAGATACGGTAATCCATTCCATATTTTACAGTTGTTTTGAATTGAACTTCCCCGGAAACCGCCTGCATTTGTTTCTAATCGATCATTTCTCTAATTCTGTCGGTGCGTGTTTTACTTGAGGCTGACAGCAGTTCACCCAATATATTTTTATCAGTGATTTCAAACATTGTACCATTTACAAGCTGAGTATCGCCTAAATCACCAAAATAATAATATTTCCCATCCGTATTTCTTATCAAAATAAACTACTTGCGTATTCCTTGCATACAATATCTTTGAATGATTTTTAGTGTACCTAAACTCTTGAGCTATTTCTGATTCTTTCACCCTTTGATCCGATACCTGTAGAATTATTGTCAATATGAATCACGCCGGAGTGAAACATGAAAAACACTGACAGAGAAAAAATAACAGTATGCTAATGATTAACACTAATGACCAGTTTCTTCTTTTTTCATGTTCAATCAAATTAAAATGACCCCTGCATCATTAAATCTTTCGCATACATCTTACCGTTCATGCATACATGATTGGAGGCATACTAATTAGAATCCAAATAAACTTGTAACACTGCGGACGATAGCTTTAGCACCGCTAACCACTGCTTGACCTACTGATTTTATAACACTAACCGCTGTGTCACGGACTTTCTGAACTCCTTTAACAATAGACTGCGCAACTTTTGAGCCGGCCAGATATCCAACCGTACCACCAATGAAACCTCCTACAGCAGCTCCAACCGGTCCTAAAACAGAACCAATAGACGCACCAAGTGCAGCTCCCTCTTCAGAAGCGGCAATTCCTGCCACACAAGCACATGTTATTTGTTGCATTACATCAATGCCTTCTTTAGGAGTCAATTCACCGGTTGCAACCTTTCCTAAAACTTTAACATTTTCAATGGCTACAAAAGCAATATTCGCAAAAGTACTCCCTTTAGTTCCCTTAGGTATGGCTGTAAAAATTCCTTTTTCAGATGCAACTTTTAAAGCGCCCGCTGTTGCTGTTTTAAGGCCAAAATCTGCACCAGACATAATCGCAGTTTCTATCATTTCCTCTCCATTAATAGACTCTCCGTTCCAAATCTTTGTTGCGATAGTCATCCCTGCACCAACGGCAGCACCTTGCAAGCAAGCATATCCTGCCTGTTTACCAATTCCTAATGCTATTTCTTTCGCAACATAATCGTTCCAATCAGCATCCATAAAATTATCATTTTGTGCCTGTTCCTGTAGTTTTTTAGCTTGTTCTTTGGTGAGCGGTTTACTCTTTACATCCCCAGCACCAATAGTTGAGGTAACAGTTTTATTAGGAAATGCTTTTTGTACCGCTTCAACTTGTTCTTCCGGCACCACAATTATCTGGTTGTTATATTTCCCAGCCTTCAACATACTGATCGTATCTTCTGCTGTAGCGCCATACTTCATTTGGTATTGGTGAATTCTATTGCCATTAGCATCCTTGATAACTACATCAAACCCATTTTTAGTATATGTTTCACCCGGTTTCAGCGGTTGTACCTCTGCTCTCAAACCGCTCCCTTGGGCAGCGGCCTCCATATTGAAGGAGTTCACATGATATTGCTCTGCAATAAAACCATCCAAATTAGGATTCTGGTTTGGAATAGTGTATCCGCTACCTTTTGTAGTTATGGCTTCATGCATTGCAACATTTGCATTTTTCACAGCGTCATCCAAATTCTGCAAATACTTTGCGCTTTCTTGGGCTGTCATCTGTGATGTTGATTGCAATACAGTTGATGCAAGCCAACTTTCTTTACTTCTCCCCGATGCAATAGCCCTCTGCTGAGATGCCTTCATAGCCTCTGTTACTTTAAGCGAAGTAATAATCTCAGAACTCATTCCCTGTATGTCTTTATATGATCTTTCAGGAAGCTGTTTTTGAAATTCCTGTAGCAGCCATTCATCAACAGGCATCTTATCTTTAGCCGCAACATAACGCTCTAAAACCGTTCTTTGAATCCGGGAAATACCACGGGCTTGTTCTTCTGATAAAATTCTTTTCGAAAAATCAGCCACAAAAGAATCTTGTTTCTTTTCCATATGACACCTTATCCTCTAAAAAATTCACAATCCTTTAAGAATTTCAGGTACGTTGATGACAAAATTCACAACCTTTTCAAGGTCTTCTATTGCATCTGTTTGATTGTTTTCCTTTTCAACTTGCCTTTTTAAAGTAGGTCTTTTCGCTATTTTATTTTCCGGATTACTTGCCGATTTCAAATCCATATTCTCAACGGCCTTTTTGATTTCCTGAATGCGCTCTTTCAATGTACTGGAAATCGATTTGATATTCTTTTGGGCTAATTTCAAATCTTCAGTCGTTAATTGCACTCTACCTTCAATAAAGCAATTTTCAATTGCATCTTTAACGATATCCTCTAAGTCAGCACCATTATACCCGCCAGTTAATTTCACAAGTGAAATAATATCAAGTTCTTTGTTCCACTTGTTACGTTTTTTGAGATGAATCTCTATAATTTTTCTACGTTCTTCATCGTTCGGAAAATCAACATAGAACAATTCATCAAATCTACCTTTTCTTAAAAACTCAGGTGGAATTCTGGAAATATTATTTGCAGTCGCCACAATAAAAACAGTATTTTCTTTTTCTTGCATCCATGTTAAAAACTGACCAAATAAACGTGTAGTTACATCACTACCGCCGCCGGACCCACCAACACCTGAAAAGGCTTTTTCAATTTCGTCAATCCACAGGACACAAGGGCTAATTGCTTCCGAAAGTCTCAAAGCCTTTCTCATATTTTCTTCCGACTCACCGATATATTTGCCTAATAAGCGACCTACATCAAGTCTTACCAACGGAATTTCAAATAACTTTGCAGTCGCTTTTGCAGCCAAACTTTTTCCGCATCCAGGCATACCAACTATCATAATTCCTTTTGGTATATCTACACCAAATTTAGTAGCTTTATCAAGTTGATTAAAAATGCATTCCTTTTTATAAAGCCACTCTTTTAGATTTTCAAGACCGCCAATATCATCAATAGTTTCGTGAACAGGTATCATTTCCAATAGTCCGGCCTTCTTTATCAGCTGTTCCTTTTGACTAAGAATCAACTGCTTATCATCAAAATCTAAAACACCCCCATCTTGGTATGCTAAATTCAAAATCTGCTTTATTTGAAACTCATTTAATCCTTTAAATGACAAAGCAATTTCACTCAGTACATCTTCTAATACTTGAATATCCAAATCTTTAGTAAACTCTATCATGATATTTTTGATTTCCGAAACGGTTGGTAGCGGCAAATCAAACACAGTTATCAAATCTTCAAGTTCTTCCGGAATACAAAATTTACTTGCCACGATAAAAATTGACGCGTTATAACATTCATTATATAAGTTTCTTTCCGCAATATATTTCAGCAAGGAAACAATTTCCGGATTATCTAACTGAGTATGAACATCCTTTAAAACAATAAACACAGAGTGATCATATCCATCATCTTTCACAAGTTTTAAAAAACTGAATAAATCACACTCTTTCATGACAGACTTTGTCTTAAAATCAACAATGCCCAACCCATTATTGTATTCTATAACTTTTCTACTATCTGAAATATCCAAAACAATATCATCAATAATCTTAAAATCAAAATGGTTAATATAAATTATGGGGTATAATGCGTCGATATAGGAAGCCAACATATCTCTTGCGCTGTTCTTCATATTCATACCTCCATGTATAACAATTCAAAGCTTGCATTATTGCACTGATACTCCAAACCATTAAACTTCATAAGTTTATAATTTACATCGGTATTTGAAAGTTTTTCATCAAACATACCTTCATTCTTAACAAAAGTTCCACGATTAATAGAAATGACCATCAAATTTATTTCTGCCTTTTCAATCGGATCCCACATCCCCTGAGTATCTCTTTTGACGATTTTCAAATCATTTCCCAGAATCTCCTTTACTCTTTCTACATTCGACAATATGTTCTTAATACTTGTGTAAATTTCATCTTTTGCCTCATCGCCAATCCAAAACTTCCTGAAAGCATCTCTTGTAAGAATAGCAAAAACAGCTTTTGGTGCTGATTCAATCAATCGAAAATACAATTCATAATAATTCAATTCAAATAATCCAAAATATTCTCTTTCCATTTGAATTGCATCCGCCTTAAGTATTGCCATATTATCCTTATTTTCTTCCATATGCATGATTAATGCTATATATCCGGAATGATAATCAGTAATAATCTGCTTTTTAGAGAATGCATTCTCTTTATAGATCGCATTTAACTCCTTCTCTTCATCTAAGTATGTAAGAATTCCAATTGCTTTCTCGATGTCAGCAATTTCCATTTCAGCCACTTCAAAAATCTTAACCAAAGCCATAACAATTTCTTTTTTATCGGAAGATTGATTAATAGCTGCAACCGCATCATACTGTGTCTTGTATCCTCTAACATCGAGCCAACGCAGCAACAATCCATTCTTAAAATATTTGAGCATATCTTCGATTGAAAAATGTTCTTGTAACCCCTCAATATTTCTTACAGGATAGTTGTCCAGAATCAAATTAAACTTAATTGTCTTAGCCATTGATAATTCCTCCCATATGTTATTTCTTTATTATATCAAGTTACATAGACACAATCTGTCATTCTTTGCATAATTTATCATTATTTCTCCAATTTCGGTATTTACCAGTAGTAACTCTGCTATCTGTTGGTTTCTTTACTTCTTTTGGAATGGCCCATGCTCGCCCAAATTTTACTGCACCCTCAACCTGCCCATTTGCACATAAATATTGAACTTGCCTTACCGTAATATTCCAACGTTCTGCTGTTTCTTTTATTGTTGTATACCCATCTATCATGCCTATCACCTTCACCTAAAAATATCTATACATCACATCCAGCAACAATGAAATCAATGTGTAACGTAGTTTCATTATACCCATTCAAGTCTCACACCATTTTTACATATCTTAATCCGATTTTACTGCATATAAATATATTCACTTTTGCGAAATTTATCAATATTTAACGTTTAATAGTTACAAAAAGTCACAGAAAAACACCCTACATTGCTATGAGGTGGCTCCAAAAAGTTAGACTTTTTCTCCAGCGAGAAATCTCTGGAGTTTTTCTATGCTATTAACATATATTCGCTGTATTCGATTGGGTTTCGGTAACCAAGAGATGTGTTGCTGCGTTTCTCATTGTAATAACGAATGAATTTATCTATTACTTCTTTAAGCTCATCAAAGCTATTGTATACTTCCCCATAATACATTTCTTGCTTCATAATCCCGAAAAAGTTCTTCATTGGTGAATTGTTAAAGTATTCCCCTTTCGTGACATACTTTGGAATATCCGGTTCGATAACGTATAGTAAGTTTCGCAAATTCAATTAAATAGACATAGGTCTTTGCCCTCGGTACAATTAAGTCACCATAACCAATATCCCAAGGAGGCAAAAAACTATGTCTAATAACATTATACAGTTGAATGAAACTCTTATAAAGGACAATCTTAAAGATCTTGCCCGAAATAGCGTTGAAGAAACACTCAACGCATTGCTTGACCATGAGGCAAATGAACTGGTCAAGGCGGCGCGTTACGAACGTTTTTGCGACCGGCAGGGTATCGTTCCAGGCATTATAACAGGACCTTTATCTTGGTCTTTCCACTTCCATCTTACACCTCTGTTTAATAAAGCTGTATAAATACGCATTTTTGTTAAATCTATTTTATTATAACATTTTTCCCTACATATTAAAGATACTTTTAAAACAAATGCGTATTACTACTTTAATCGTAAATATCAATATAAGAATGTACCATTTTAACGAAATAATTTGTACAGCTACTCTTTCATTTGCATATGATAACGTAAGCAACAGAAATCTCGTATCATTTGGGGGGAAGTGGTAACAGAAATTCCTTTTCTTTTCTAACATCCGTTGCGGTATGTGCCTTTTGTCTACTCAACTGTATTTCTAGTCTCATATACACACAAAAATAAGGGGTTCCAGCCATAATTACATCTTATTTCCAAGTATGCAAAAACACTAAAAACCCTTATTCTGCTAAGGTCGATCCCTATTTACTTTTCCCTCGTATCATCAATGCCACTGTCTCCACATGCATGGTCTGGGGGAACATGTCCACCGGCTGGACTTCTTTGATTTCGTAGCCTTCCAATTTTAAAATCTTCGTATCTCTGGCAAAGGTGGCGGGGTTGCAGGAAACGTAGACGATGCGCTTGGGATTCATACCTGCCGCTGCCTTTAATACTTCTTCGCTGCAGCCTGCTCTGACGGGATCTATGACGATTACATCAGGAACCAGTCCTTTCCGGTAAAGCTGCGGCATAAATTTTCCTGCGTCGGCCGCATAAAATTCCGTATTTTCCATGTAATTCTTTTTCGCATTCTTTTTGGCGTCTTTTATGGCGGGCTTTACAATTTCTATGCCGATAACCCGCTTTGCTTTTTTCGCCAGGCAGAGGGAAATAGTTCCCGTGCCGCAGTAAGCGTCTATGACGGTTTCTCCGCCTTTCAGATCGGCGTATGCCAATGCTTTCTCATAGAGAATTTCCGCCTGCTCTTTATGCACCTGAAAGAAGGAGTACGGGGATACTTCAAATCGCAGTCCGCAAAGGGAAGCGGTGAGCGTTTCTCTGCCCCAGAGGTGTCGGATTTTCGCACCCAGTATCGTATTTCCCGGCTTGGGCTGGATATTGTGCCAGAGGGAAACTGCTTCGGGCAGTTCCTTTTGTATTTCTTCTATCCACCGCTTTTCTTCCGGAAGGGTTTCGGAAGCGGTCACAAGGACAACCATCACTTTTCCGTCATCGCCCACGCGCCCCATTACATGGCGCAGGCTTCCTTTCCGTGTCTTTTCATCATAGACGGAAATCCTGTACTTCTCTATAAACCGCCGGGCAAACCGGAGCAGGCGGTTATTTTCTTCTTTCTGGATAGCACAGGAGGAAACCGGTATGATGTCATGGCTTCCCTGCCGGTAGCAGCCGAGCGCCGCTTTCCCCTTTACGAGACCTGCCGGTACGGCCATTTTATTTCTGTACGCGAAAGGATGCGCCGCCGGAAGCACAGGCCTCACCAAATCCCCCGATTCACCGGCGATACGCTCTATCACATCTTTTACACGGCGGTATTTTATATCGAGCTGCCCCTCATAGGTGAGGTGGGAAAGCTGGCAGCCGCCGCAGTTTTCATAAACGGAACACTCCGGTACCACGCGGAAAGGGGATTCCTGCTCTATGGAAAGCAGTTCCCCCATGGCATAAGATTTTTTCAGCAGAGTGATTTCCGCGGTGACCGTTTCTCCGGGAAGCGCCCCGGGAACAAATACGGTGAACCCGTCCACACTCCCGATCCCTTCCCCGTGAACACCCAGATCCCTGATTGCCACCGTGTATGCTTCATGGATTCTAACCTGCACCGGATCGTATTTCATACCGGCGTCTCCCGATTTCCTGTTTTTCATATTGCCAGATCCGCCACTTCCTTATATCGGTATCCAATCCGATGTACGGCGTCTTCCGCCTTGTCCCTGTCCGCTGTCCGATGGACGAATATGACATATTCATCACATTCCACATCTATAAAGCCCAGCTGAAATCCTTTCCTGCGCAGGGCATTGTCATAGTCGGCAAAAACAGAAGGGGCGGAAATTGACTTGTTTCCATATGTTCTGAAATCCGGCAGGTCGGCAGACACGCCGAAATTTTTTGTAAGCGCGCTTTCGATCCGCCATTCCAGGGTTTCCACCTCCTGCTTCCAATCAAGCCCCATCAGAAAAAAAATATGGGCTTCCTCATCCATGTACTCCATCACATAGAACAGCGTGCTGCCATACTCCCCATCTTCTCCCGCACCTGAATAGTCTTTCAATGTCTCAAAAAAAGATGCCAGCTTCTTCTGCGTTTCTTCCGCCAGACAAAGTTCTGCCAGCGTCGTATACCCTTTTCTTTCCGTTTCCGAAACAAGAGGATAGTCTTCCTCTGTCCCAATTTCTTCCTGCGCTTCCATCCGCACCGGATCCGGTTTGACCAGCCGCCTCGACCAGGGAAGTCCGGTGAAGGTGCTTTTCAGATACAAGTATATCAGCGTCCCTCCGCCGATCAGCACCCACTTCGCTTTGGGAAATCCGATGGTGAACCAGACTGCAAAAGCAAAACACCACGCGATAATAAGGACAGCATAAAATATATTTTCTCTTCGTGCGATCCGATGGTACTCTTCTTCTGTCATGATTCCCTCCATGCCCTATCTATACTCGGCCTTATCCACTGCGGCTGCTTTCCCGCTCCTAACTTTTACTCCATTCCATTATACATGAGGAACGAAATATAAAAAACGCGTACCGATTCACCTGTAAAACATTTCACGAGCAATCTTCCCCGGATCCATAAAGCGAAAAAGAATGGCCGCATCTTTTCAGGCACGGCATATCAAGTCAAAAAACTTCTCACCGTTCTTTACAAAAAGAGTTTCTTTCTTCTATTTCTGCCGGAAATGTTCAGCGTCATATTCCCAGCTCCTGTTCTATTCGGAATCACATCTTGCTCGCGAAATACGCCGCTTGCTGACTGCCATTATTTCATTTATACTGAGGACATTCAATATTTCCAAGAATACAGGATGAACATATGCTGAATAAAAAAGTAAAGTGCCTCTTCCAAAATACACTTTACTTTTTTATTTTATATTCGATTCATCTCGTCTAAGGTAAGGGCAAAACTGCCGGCAAAGTGTTCCAGGAACCAGTCCACTTCTTTCAGGTGCAGATTTTTCAATTTATTTTCCGTTGTGCGGAAAGCTTCTTCAAATTCGCTGTTCCCCGCCTGTATTTCTTCGGCGCATTTCAGGTATGCCGACAACGTGTCCGCCGCTTTCGTCAGCGGCCATAAAGGATCGTTCTCCATGTCTAAAATATAGGGGCGGTAGGTGTCTTTCAATTCGTCGGGAAGCGTTTCCAAAAGGCGTCTTCTTGCTTTATCTTCTATCTCTTTATATTTGTCATGCAGATCCTCTGTGAAATATTTCACGGGAGTGGGCATGTCGCCTGTAAAGACTTCTCCCGCATCATGATAAACGGCCAACATGGCGCAATGCTCCGCATCGCAGGGTTCATGAAAAATTTTTTCACGGATCACTGCAAGTCCGTGGGCAATCATGACGGTCTGCAAGGTATGCTCCGCGTCATTTTCCGGAAAGGAATTCCGCATAAGTCCCCAGCGCTGTATATATTTCATTCTTGCAAGGTACGCAAAAAAAGTGTGCATATTAGCCTCCATGTGTCTTACAGAACCAGAAATGACGAACCGGGCCGCTCCCCTGTCCGATGATTTCGTCTTTTGCCGCTTCGATAGCGCCGGTGAGGTACGCTTTCGCTTCCGCAGCAGCCTTCGTCAGCGGTTTCCCTTCCGCCAGTTTGACCGCAAGCGCTGCGGAAAGCGTGCATCCCGTACCGTGGGTGTTTTTCGTTTTAATCCGCTTTCCTTCATAACGATAAAATTGTTTCCCGTCAAAAAGGATATCTACCGCATCATGAACCTGGTGCCCGCCTTTCACAAGAACCGCGCGGCAGCCGTATTCCATTATTCTTTCCGCCGCGTTTTCCATATCCTTTTCCGTTTTTATTTCCAGTCCTGACAATACTTTCGCTTCGGGAATGTTTGGCGTGATAAGATCCGTTTCAGGAATCAAAATATCTTTATACGTTTCAATGGCTTCTTTTTCCAAAAGAATAGCGCCTGTGGTGGCAACCATGACAGGATCAACGACAATTGCCGGTCCTTTGTGTCCGCGGAGAAATTCCGCCACTGCCGAAACGATGGCAGGGGTGCTGAGCATGCCCGTTTTGACTCCGTCCGGAGGAATATCGCTGTATACCGCTTCCAGCTGGGCGGTCACCATCTCCACAGGAGTATTCACCACCATGGAAACACCAGTCGTATTTTGCGCGGTGAGTGTGCAGATGCAGCTCATTCCATAGGCGCCAAGAGCAGCAAAGGTTTTTAAATCCGCCTGTATCCCTGCACCGCCGGAGGAATCTGAACCGGCAACAGTAAGTAGTTTCTTCATCAGTCTTCCTTTTTCAATTTTTTCAAAGCCGGAGTGAAATAGGCAATGAGTTTTCCCTGTTTCCACGCCATATCATAGTCAACAACGGAGATGGATGCCAAATCGGGCTGAATGCCCGCCCCTGCCGCTTCAAGAAGGTAGGACTGGAGGAAAGGATGGTGTCCCACTAAGGCCAGCGGTCCTCCGTCCGTTATGAGATGATTCTCAATCCGCCTGAAATCCTCCTGTAAAAGTTCTTCTGTCAGGTGGAGCCCTTCGGCAAAACATTCTTCCGACAAGATCCTCGCCGTCTGGCGGGTACGCATGAAAGGGCTTGCGAAAATGCGGAGCGGCCGGTCTTTCAAAAATCGGGCAAGCATGCGCGATACGGTCCGCACCTGTTTCTTTCCTTCTTTTGTCAGCCGTCTTTCTCTGTTCAGCACATCTTCCGTCTGGGGAACGGCTTCCCCATGCCGCATAAGAATTAAGTACATCGCTGCCTCCTTATTCTGATTTATTATCCGATTCTTTACCATTCGTATCCGTATCTCCGGAGGTAAAGAATCTTTTTTCATTATACTGGTCTTTTTCATCTCCGCTGGTCGCGTATTTCACGGATAAATTTTTTCCAACGGTTGTAAATATCTGTTCCACAGGCCCGCCATTGGCAAGAACTCTGGAAATAGCGGCACGTCCGTCCTTCACCCTGACAAGTGCTGTAATTTCATTCTTCATGGCCGTTTTTGTTTTTCCATTGTCTTCAGACACCTGTACCCGTTCGGAAAGTTCCACGACGGACAGTTTCTTCAGCCGCTCCGGCGGCATGTACATGCGGTCTGCCGGGAAGTTGAAATATACGGTGTCACCCATGATGTGGAGTGCCCGCGTTTTGATATAGTTTCCGGGCGGCTGGGAAAGCTGGGCATGATCAAGGATAAGAGTACCCCGCTGTCCCTTACTGATCACCAGGTAAATCGTTTCTCCTGTTTCCGGTTCCCGCTCTCCTTCCCACTTCGTTTCCGTTATGGGTATGTTCACCGCTATGTAATTTCTGTCGTAAAAGTTCCCTTGGAATTCGATTGCCGCCGGCACTTGATATTCCTCTCCGTCGAGAAGAGTGGAACGGTAATCCGCTCTTGTCCACACGAGAAAAACAAGTTCAAAAACGGCAGTGATTAGGACGAGAAGCAAACTGTACTTTCTATTCACGGCGCTCCCCTCCTTCCTCCCCTTTTCCTTCCGGCCTCTTCTCCAACGGCTCGGACAAAGACTCCGGTTGGCCCGCAGATGCCGCCGGCGACCTGCCTTGCCGTACGGTTTTCCTTCTCGGTTTCCGTCTTATCTTCTTTACGACGTGGGGAAGGAAAGTCAGGCAGCACACAACGATAGCAACTGCGCCGATGATAAGGAAGAATATCCCTCTTTGTCCGAAAGAAAGTGCCGCATCAAGGACACGCACAGCCCCTGCGGCAATCAGAAGACACCCGCCGATCCATTTCAGCAGGTTGGAATCACTCCGATACCCTTTCCCAATGACCGCCACGGCAAGGAACGCGGTAAAAACAGACACAAAGATGGCGGAAGACACACCGGTTGTTTCAAAAACGGCAAGAGATGCCGCCACAAGCATAACAAAAGGCGTAAGCCCTCCGAGGGCAGCCAGGCGGTTCCGCTTGACACCCATCCGGGTAAGCAGGACAGCGTCAATGGCAAGAATGACAAAAAACAAAACCCATAAGATCCAGTTTCCTGAAACGCCTGTCCATACAGAGCTCCAGGAGCCTTCCAGAAGGACGCTGAATACGGCTACGCCGCCAAAGATACGAAGCGCTTCCGCCGCCGCGCCCCAGGAAGCGAGCATGCTTCCCGCCATCCATGTAAGCGCCGCCGCAAGGGCAAAAAACATCGTCTGCCATAGAAGATTGGACGCGGTCCAGTAAATAAGGATAAGTACGCAGACAGCCCAAAACCATGAGTAACAGACGACCGCTTTATGACGCCGTTCTCCCAGGAGCCGCACCAGAAGGGGAAGCGCCAAAACAAGAAATATCCACGCCACCGCTTCCGGCCATCCCCGGTATGGCGATAAACGGTATACAAGAACTGACGATGCCATATACACCATGCCAAGACCTGCCGTAGGGAACGCCCAGCTCATCAGAAGAAGGAATACGCAGGACACCGCCGCAAGAATAAACCAGTCCCCTGACAACTTGAAAGACTCGTTTACCATCCATACGGCGCACAAGACCGCCACGCCGTGAAAAACGCCGGCCGCTTCCCGAATGACATCAGGTACGCGGTGGCGGTAAGAAACGGAAGGAAGAAGAGAAGACAGATCTTTTCCCTTATTTCCCGCCGCGGTATTTTCTTCGATTCCGCTTCCGGCAGAAACCGTTCCCCCTGTTTCCCCGGAAAGCAGCTCTACTGTGTTTTCAGCTTCTTCTAAGCGGACGCTTTCTGCCGGAATTCGATCCATCACAGGACGATCCTGCCACAAAATCGCCGCAATAATAAGAATGGACAGCACCAAAGGCACAAGAGCCATCATAAACTGCTCATCCTGAGAAAGACCGTTCCATACGCCGGCGCAGATGAAAATCAGACCAGTGAGGAAACATACGGCAGCCAGCACGAAAAGCCCTTCGCCATGAGAATGGCGTTCTTCATTCCTGTATAAAGAAATAAGAGAATCTCCCGCTTCACGGGTAATAATTTCTTCCTTCACCCAACGGGGTATTTCTTTTTTCAGCCATTTAAAGTGAGTCATATCCAAATTCCCGCCTGTCAATAAAAAAGCAGTGATGAAAAGAATCTCGTTTCCACCACCGCCGAGTCTTAAATTATTTTACGATAAGCACGGGATACTTGCCCCGGCTTACGATATAGCTGGAAACCGATCCCATGAAAATGCCCTTCAGCGGACCGAGTCCCCTGCTTCCCATGACGATGAGGTCGCACCCTTTATCTTCAGCAATACTGAGAATGACCGGTCCGGGCGAACCAATTTCAAAAACCGTTTCATGCGCCACGCCTTCAGGAACCATCGCGACAGCTTCTTTCAAATCGTGGCGGCACTGCGCTTCCAGATCCTCTGAAAGCTTGGAAGTAAGGCAGCCTTCCGCAATGGATACCTGGTCAAAATTGCTCATGGCGGAAACCATATTGCACACGGACACGATGTAAAGCTTCGTACCCTCGCCGGCGGCCGCCAGATCCGCAGCTTGCGCCATCGCCTTTTTCGCGTGGGCAGAACCATCATAAGGAACAAGAATATTCTTATACTTCAACATAGAAATCCCGCCTCTCTTTTCTTTTGAAGGATTTTATTTTTTTCATTATACCATGAATATTCCTGACTGCGTATTTCTTTTTATTCATTTCTCTTATAAAGAAAATACATCAGACTCCGGTTTCCGGTCTGTGCTGTGATAAGGAATAATTTTTCTGAAATGATTTTTCCCGGCAAGCTCCCACATTTCCCTTTCCGTCATATGGTTCGGCCAGAGGACAAGTTCCGCCCTGCCGCTTTCATAATAATCTTTCGCTTTGCCGTAGCCATGGATGCTGCCTGTCATGAGCAGTGAAAGTTCAGGGTGCCGCTCAATGAATTTCCTGTTCTCTGACCGCGACAGCTGGGCATCGGTAAGGAAATAAACCCCATTGTCATGGATTGTTCTTCCATCCCATAAGGAAAACGTTTCATCAGGAAGGGCAAGCACTTCCCGGCGGGCGAAATATTTTCTCCGTCCCAGACGCAGCCATTCGTCATAAAGTTCAGGAGCCATATGAAGAGGAATTTCCATACTCCCTTTATTACGGAAATATGCCGCGATGGAAAGCCCCCTGCCGAAATGCGGCACAGGAAGAAGAAGCGGTTTCCCCAGCCGCACCAATTCCAATATTTTATCAAGAACCGCCCGGCGCATATCCGCTCCCGCGCCATCCCCCGGATATGCCGCATCAAGGACAGCCACATCCGCCGTTTTTCCTTCCACATCATCACAGACATAAAAGGGGTCATCGCTTCGGTAATCCCCTGAAAAGAACAGTTTCTTCCTTTCACAGGAAATATCATACCACACGGAGCCGGCACAATGACCGCTCCTCCCCCAGTGGAAACTGAAATCCCGTTCCAGTTCCAGTTCGGGCGCTGTTGAATCAAGGATCATCGTATTCTCAGGCTTTTCTTTCATCTGTCGGTATGTCTGGTTCGTCAAAAGTACAGATCCTGCAAAACCGAGAGACTCGAAATATCCAATCGCCCCTGTATGATCCCGGTGCGAATGGGTAATGAAAAGGTATTCTGCTCTTGCAACCTGCTCCGCTGTGAGATCAGGTACCCGGTCCCGTCCGTCCGTCGAAGTCCCCGCATCCACGATAAAAGCGTGGCGCTCCCCTTCAACAAAAAAGCAACTGCGTCCGAAATCACCGCAGCCGCCTGCAATTGTTATCTGCATATACATCTCCATTGACGTTATTTTCAGTTAAGCACCACGCATGGTTACATTCAATATATCATATTTCAAAAAAAGCCGCAAAACTATTTTGAGCCTGCCGCAATAAGGATACAGACACGCCGGCGATGGCGAAAATGCGGAATACTTCCTCCCGCTTCAATTCACCAGGGGAGAATGGGGAGACATTTTTTCCTTCCTGTATTCATCAGCAAGCGCTTCCAAAAAGGACGCCACATCTCTCTCATGGAAATCAGAAATGCCATAAACGGCACACACCGCAGCGGCAAGCATTTCCTTCGTTTCCTCGTGGGGCAGCGTCGTACTGATTTCCAATTCCACCGTGCTTCCCTTATCTGCAGCAGTAATTAAAAGGGTTTCTTCTTTATTTTTCATAAGACACCTCGATAACTTCATCGTACAAAAAAAGAGAGTTCATCACAAGAAAAATATTTCTCAGCGCCTCTCTTATAAATTCTTCCTTGCTGTATGGTTCCACCCCTTATTGGTAAGGATCTCCGCGTCTTCTCCAAGGAACGCTTTCCCCGCGTACCGATCCCCTGCCAGCTGCCAGCGGAACCATGCCGTCACATAAGCGTCCGCCTCGGCCTGCACATGACTGTGATCCGCATGGGAACGCCGTCCCATGACCATCGCCGTTCTCGCCTTTTGAAATATCTTCTCCATATCCGGAAGCGGTGTAATGAGACGATCGTCTAATTTGTCGCCGCTCACCATGAACCATGGTACGTCCACTGCGGAAGCGTCATATTTCCAACTGTCCATTTTTAATTTATCCGCAAGCGACTCCGTCACCGCCGAAATTGTGACGACCGTTTTAAATCGCTCACCGCCTTTTCGAAATAAAATCGTTTTCACCGCGCCGACGCCGCCTTGAGAATGGCCGCCGATTCCCAGATTGTCTTCATCAATTTTTTGAAAAAACACACTCTTTTGATCCGCCGCCAGCTTGTCCATAAGTTCCAGACCCCATTCCGCCGAGTACCCGATACCCGTATTCCTGTCCGTATTGCCCACGACAATAAAGCCCCAGCTGGCAAGATGTTCAAAAATCGGCTCATCAAGATCACAGGTCGAGGTCGTCCCGTTCAAAAGAAATACCATGGGCCATTTCCGGTTTTCCGTTTCCAGCCGTTTCGGATACCACACGCGGTAAGTATAATTTCCGTACTGTTCTTCTTTTCTTGAAACGGTCTTCTTTGCCACTTCGTATATACCGAGGCTGCGGTAGCGCTGTTCAATCTTCCCCCGATCCGCCGTCGTTATCCAGTATTCATCAGTAATGGCCTCCGCCGCGTCCGCCGCGGAAAAAGAAAGGAGCCATACCCACACATATAAAATTATCTGCAGTTGTTTTTTTATCTTCTCCATATCCGCATTATACCAAAAATGAATAAACAATTAAATTTTATTCTTTGAAACGAACCACGAACAGGAACCGGCATCCATTACTTCGCCAGGGAAAGAAATTCTTTGCGCAAATCCCCGTCTGTCCTGAACCGTCCGGATGCGGAAATCGTCCTTGTAAGCGTCCCCGGTTTTCTGATCCCCCGTGCCGTCATACAGGAATGCTCCCCTTCCAAAAGAACGATCACATCCCCGGCACCGGTAATCCGTTCTATGATATCCCGTATATCCGCTCCTATCCGTTCCTGGATCTGGAGACGCTTAGAGACGGCATCGGCGATGCGGGCAATTTTCGACAGTCCGATGACGCGCCCTCTGGGAATATATCCCACAGCCGCCTTCATATTGTACATGAGGGCAATATGGTGCTCGCAATGGGAAAAGAGGGAAATATCTTTCACCACCACCATGTCACTTTCAGGAGAAGAAAATGTCTTATCGAAAGCGCGGGCGATTTCTTCATTGGGCACCGCCGCATAGGCCAGCTGCTCGGCCACCATTTCCGCAAAGCGGCGGGGCGTTTCCACAAGCCCTTCTCTTTCGGGATCTTCCCCGACTGCTTCTATAATCAGGCGCGCTGCCTGTTCCAATTTTTTCTGATCCATTTCAGACCCCTCTCCTGTCCGGCTCCCAGATAATTTTATGGAGCTGTACCTGCACGCAGACTTCTGCCAGTTTTTCTTTTCTCACATATTCGACCAATTCACGCGGCTCTATTTTCCCCCACACGGGACTCACATAAAACTTCGGACCGCCCCGGGGAAAATACTTCATAATGATTTCCTTCATATCCTCCAAATCCGTTTTCGAGGAGACGACGAATTTCAGAACATCGTCCTCCGTCAATTCCTTTAAGTTCGGCAGCCGCATGAAAGACTTCATTCCGCTGTCTGTGCATTTGTAATCCATCGTATAAAAAAGATTTTGGGGACGGCGCGCCAAAAGTGGAACTGCGCCGTTCGTTTCTATATTAATTTCATACCCCTCTTCCCCGAGGATGTCGCAGATTTCCTGCAGAGGCTGGAGCAGCGGTTCTCCTCCCGTAAAAGTAATCCGCTTCCAGGGATAGGAACGGATACGGCCTAAGAGTTCCTCTTTCGTAAGGAATTCTTCCGCGTCGGACTCTTTCAAAGCGTATGCCGTATCGCAGTATGTACAGCGGATATTGCAGCCGGCAAACCGGACAAATACCGCCATATACCCTGTCCGTTTTCCCTCTCCATCAATGCTGTCAAATATTTCCGCCACGGGAAACTTATTTTTCATATACCGCTACATTTCCTTCCGTTTCCTGCACCGCCACGCGGATACAGTGGGGAATGCGGTCGCAAAGCCATTTCGCCATATTTTCTGCCGTGGGGTTCAAGCCTTCCATGATATCGTTAGCGCACCGGTGGTCAAAAAGATTAACGATATCCTTAATCTTCGTGAAATCTACCACCATGCCGTTTTCATCAAGCTTATCATTCTGCACGGTGACAGTCACGATCCAGTTGTGCCCGTGCATTGAAGTGCACTTGCTTTCATAGTTCAGACGCAGGAAGTGCGCTCCGCTGATTTCCATCCTTTTCGTTACTGTAAACATATTATCCCTTCCCTCCGTTCCACGGGTCTTCCACCCCGTTTTCAGCAAACGCTTTCGCCCTGTCTATGCAGGTCCCGCATTCGCCGCAAGGCGTGTCTCCCCCCTCATAACAGCTCCATGTCAGTTCATAGGGCGTCCCCAGTTTCAGCCCTTCCGCCACGACGCCGGTTTTATTTTTATCGGCAAAAGGAAAAACCAGATGCACCTTGCCGTATGTGCCGACAGCAACCGCTTCCCCCATGGCTTTCAGAAACTGGGGCGAGCAGTCGGCATACGCTTCTCCCGCCGCATCATCTCCATGGGCGCCGACATAAATATCCGTCTCTTCCTCTTCATAAATGCCGGCTGCCAGACTTGCCGCCACAGAAATCATGAGGCCGTTCCGAAAAGGAACATACGTAGATACCTTTCCTGCCCCCTTTTCCGCAATCTGCTCACCGTAACTTTTGTGTACAATACTCTCCGTCGAATGGGACAAAAGAGAACAATTGGAATACTGCATGATCTGCGCCAGATCAAATTCATAATGAGGCACATGATAATATGCCGCCACCGCTCTTGCGGCATCTAATTCCTTTTTATGCTTCTGTCCATAAAAAATAGAAGCAGTGCTGACATTCTCTGCTCCCAGTGCATTTACAGCCACGGAGAGACAGGTCGTCGAGTCCACACCGCCGCTGGATAATATAATTGCTTTTTTCATATTTCCTCCCGTTTTTTATAGTTGGTGCTCAGAATGGACAACTGTCGGAACAAATTTCCGTTTCGTTTATTAGTTTCGTTTATTAATAGATCAACTCATTATAGCACAGGACAGAAATAAGACAAACAAATATAGTATAATAAAGCTGTATTATTAAAAGGAGGCATTATGAATGGCGGAGATGCGGACGAATTTATCGATTATCTCATGGACGGCGGCGCCAGTGTACGCCACAAAGGATATGTCTACCATTTTTCAGGATTTGTGTACCATCCCGGCCAGCACAAGTGGCGGGTGAGCATAGAAAAATACCGCTGGACAAAAGAACCGTTTGAAGATTTCATGGAGCTCGTCTATTATTACACATCCGATGAAGAAGAAGACTGTATCAATCACCTCACCGAAGACATCCTTTGGGACGGGAAATCTTTCTACCAGCTGGAAAAAGCTCTCACCTGGATCGACTGGTAAGAACCTCCCCAGTCATCATCCGGCAGCCCCATCGGTGCCTTTTCATCCATGCGGTAAAAAAATCTCTGTGGCGCATATGGCAAATACCGGTCTGGCAAACCCGCCATATCACTACGGGACTGCCCAAAAATTGAATCATGTGCTATAATTGATTTGTCCTTTTCAGGGACTGATTTTCATGGGGACGTAGCTCAGCTGGGAGAGCGTACGGTTCGCATCCGTAAGGTCGAGAGTTCAATCCTCTTCGTCTCCACCATGCCCTTTGGGGCCAGGCAAAACAGAAGCAGGCTTGCCGCGGCAGGTCTGCTTTTTTTATTAATGTATTTCAACTGCACCCGTACGCTGCCGCGGAAACCGCCCCGCAGGAAATACCGCAGCGCAAAATATATTTCGCAGACTATTTTTCCGCTTGACATCTGCCGAAAGAAAATGCTATAGTAGGCACAACTTAATCACAGGCAATGAGAAGAAGAGTAAGCAAAACGAATGTCAAAGAGAGCTTCCGCAAGGTGAAAGGAAGTACAGGAAGTTTGCCGAACATGGTCTTTGAGCCGGATATGCCGAATCATTAAGCAGTCCGGGCGCTCCCGTTACAGAGCTGCGGTATCAGGATTTCCCTCGTACCTACAGAGGTTTGCACGGTGACGTGCAAATGAACTTGGGTGGTAACACGATCTTTCGTCCCTTATTGGACGGAAGATTTTTTATTACAATTTTTTAAGCAAGAACGTCAAAGGAGGAATTTTTCATGAAATTCAAAAAGACAATCATCGCATCCGTCGCCGCATTGGCACTCACAGGTTTTATCACAGGCTGCGGCGATGAGAAAAAAGCGGCGGCTCCCGCTCCGAAAGACAGCAGGGCGGTCACTCTCAAAGTGGGCGTGTCTCCCGTCCCCCACGCTGAAATTCTCGGCGCCGTAAAAGATAAGCTTGCCAAAGAAGGTGTCAATGTGGAAATCATCGAATTTACCGATTATGTACAGCCGAACCTGGCGCTGAACGACAAAAACCTTGACGCGAACTACTTCCAGCACAAACCGTACCTGGATGAATTCGCCCGGTCAAGAAATCTGAAACTCGTTTCCGCAGGAGCGATCCATCTGGAACCGATGTCCGTCTTCTCTAAAAAGATTAAAGACTTGAAAGATCTTCCTGACGGCGCCCGTGTAGCCATCCCGAACGATCCCACAAACGGCGGCCGCGCGCTCCTCGTGCTCCAGTCTGCGGGGCTCATCAAGCTCCGTGACGGTGCACCCATCACCGCTACACCGCAGGACATCACAGAAAACAAAAAGAATCTTCAATTCTCTGAACTGGAGGCGCCACAGCTCCCCCGCTCGCTGGAAGACGCTGATATTTCCGTTATCAATATCAATTTTGCCCTGGAAGCAAAACTGAATCCGAAAGATGCCATCTTCACCGAAAGCAGCGATTCCCCATACGCAAACATTGTCGCTGTCCGTGAAGGAGATGAAAACCGCCCTGAAATCAAAAAACTAATCGAAGCCCTTACCAGCCAGGAATCCAAAGATTTCATCGAGAAGAAATACAACGGCGCCATCAAAGCCGCCTTCTGATTAAACAAAAAAAGATTTCAAGATAAAGGACCTCTTCTGCCGGACAAACCAAATGCCCGGCAGAAGAGGTCCTTTTCATACCAGAAGAAGGTCCGCATTATACATCGGTCTCCTGATGTCTGCCTTTCTGTTATCTTTCATTCCGCATTTTACTTCTGTCATCTGCCGCACGATTCGTAGTTTCCCAGAATTTTAAAATAACTGCACATGGAAGACAGTCCCTCCAGTGTCCGCGTATTTGATGGATCTTTCAGCGAACCCATGACATCGATGTGGAAAAAATACTCAAAAGGTTTCCCTTTGAGCGGACGGGATTCCAGATGGGTCATATTCATACCGCCGTAGAAAAAGTATCCCAGCACATGATAGAGTGCGCCCGGTTCATGCCTGACGGAAATGGCGAGAGTGATTTTATCCGCTTTATCGGATATTTCCATTTTCGGTGCGATGATGAAGAAACGGGTGTAATTGTTTTCATTAAAAAAGATATTTTCTTTCAGTACGGAAAGCCCATACAGCTTCGCCGCCGTCCGGCTTGCTACGGCCGCCTGATTTTTCTTTCCATCCTTTGAAACACGTTCCGCGCTTTGGGATGTGGAAAAATAAGGTTTCAATTTCCAATCCCGATGTTCATTGAAAAAAGGACGGCACTGGGCAAATCCCTGGGGATGGGAGTAGACCGTATCGATATCTTCCATTTCCGCTCCCGGCAGTCCCAGCAGGTGGTGCTCAATTTTTACCAGTTCTTCACCGACGACGGCGCAGCCGCAGCCCCTGATAAGGTCATAGACTTCTGTAATCCCCCCGGTGGAGGAGTTTTCAATGGGGACAACGCCGTAATCAATCATTCCTCCCGCAGCGGCTTTCGTCACATCTTCAAAGAGGGGGAAATATATTTCTTCCCGCTCCCGCTCGCCGAAGTGCCGTTCCATGGCCTCATAGGTATAGGAGCCTTTCGCGCCGTAACAGCCGACGCGGATTCGTTTTTCCATAGTTTCTCCTATATCCATTTTCTCAATTTCACAAGCATACCTTTTTCCTTTTTTTCCTCCGGCGTTGGACGCTCTACAGTGCGGACCACCCGTTTTTCCATTTCTTCCCGCCGCTTCCGCGCTTCTGTCGATTCAAAAGGGACGGGCCGCGTAAAAGCGGGCGGCATACGCAGGCTGGGCGGCGCCATGATTTTCGGCACAGTAAATTTCGGCACCTCTTTCAAGCTGCCGGCTTCCTCACGCCCCCAAGGGACATAATGGTATGCGCCGGCAGAAGGGTCGGGCACGTTCCGTTCCGCGATATACTTCGCCCCATTAAAGGGAACGCCGCGGAGACGTTCCAGCAATTGCGCCGCCATGACCTGCGGGGAGAAATAAGAGAACGGCAGTCTCGGCGCCATGCGCGCAACAGAAGAAAGAAATGCCGCCTTCACTTCCTCCGCCGTCATGTTCTCCCTGTGGCGCACCTCATCTAAAAGAAGGATCATTCCCTTTTGGGTAGGAAATAAGTTTTCATAAGGAATAACGGTATTTCTATTCCCCAACCCCGACATATCCAAAAAGAAGACAAGGAAGAGGTTAGAAAGCGCTTTACTTTCCTCCCCGGCCCGAAGATGGAAGTTCGCCATAATATAGTACAGATTGCGCAGCTTCGACCATTCTCCTGCCATCGTATAAATGGAAACTTTCTGCTGGAAAGCACGCGCCAGTATATCTCTGGCGGAGCAGGGATTCCCTTTCAGAGCCAGAGCAGAACGGGACTCGCCGATTTCTCCTTCCGTAAGTCCGTAGTTTTCACGAACATTCAGGACATACGCCATATGGCGTCCCACCTCGGTACGCCCCTTAGGTTCCAGCACGTATACTTTCGGTACAGCGTGGTTATAATTTTTTTCAGGAACTTCATGGATTACACGCCGGACAAGTTCTGTATGCGATCCTTCACCGGAGAGGCCGTATCGTTTAAGGAAATCGGAAAGCGCCTTATCGGGAAGCATATTCACCGTTTCCCGGGGAGTGCTTTCGCGGATCCAGCCATCAGCATAGAGGCGGTCCAGACAGAGATCGGCGTCGCTGCCGTAAGTGGCATACAGATAAGACGGCATCTTTGCATGCACCGGTTTGCCGTCAAAATAATCCAGTATGAGTATCTCACGTACAGAAAGACCCACTCGTCCCGCCTCCTTCTCATCATACTTTATTTTTTAGTATAGCAAAACAAAAGTATGATTAAAAGTCATAAACACAAACCACAGGAAAATTTTTGTCCCTGCACCTAAATTCCGAAAAGCGCTTTTTATCTTATCCCATATCCGGCATCTGAAATTTAATTTCCGCCCTTCGATACTAAACGCCCATGTGCGTCCCCACGGCACTGAAAACGGGAAGCAGGACGGAAAATATGATTGCCGCTGTTACAAGACCTACAAAAAGCAAAAGAGAAGGTTCCAGAATCTTTCTGAATCCTGTCAGTTTCCTTTTCGTTTCCTCTGTCATAAGGCGGGCGCTCCGCTCCAGAAAGAGAGGAAGCCGCCCGCTTTCCATTCCTACGTGGATCATGCGGGCAAGGGCGGTATCGCCAAAGGATCTTTCCATGCTCTGAGCAAAATCGCCGCCCCTCTCTATATCCTTTTTTATTTTCAGCAATTCTTCTTTTACGGCGCCGTTATCCGTTATGTCCGCTATATCAGCAAGGGCGTCAGACAAGGTTTTCCCGCTTTTCAAAAGTGCCGACAGGGCAAGCGTCACACGGATGAGATACAGTCTCCGGATAAAAGGGAAGCGGAAAAGAAACGCGTCTGTACTTCTTTTTCCCCGTTCACTTCGTAACCAGACGACACCGCCGACTGCACCCAAGAGGAGTTCAACAAGAAAATAAAACCCTTTTTCCTGTAAGAACAGGCCCAAAGCAAGCGCCGCCCTCGTCACCGCCGGAAGCGGTATGTCTAGGGCGTCAAAAAGCGCGGCAAAGGACGGCAGTATGACAGTAAGGATCAATGCAAATACAAGAAAGGAAAAGAAGAGAACAAAAACAGGATAGGAAAGAGCCGATTTCATACCGGCAATAAATTCTTCTTCCTTGCGATAGCACGCGGCGGCCAGGCGGAGCTGTTCCGGAATCGTTCCCGACAGCTCGCCTACCTGCAGAAGGGCCGTAAAAAAAGGCGGAAACGCACGGGATCCCGCAAAACTTTCCGCAATGGAGTGCCCTGCTTCGATGGTCGCCTTGATCTCGCCCAGAAGAATCTTTTCTTTCCCGCTCCGGCCGCCGCCAAGGATGTCCAAAGTTTCGGTTACGGGAATCCCCGCGGAAAGAAGTGATTCCCATTCTTCCGCCAAATCGGCGAGACGGCGTCTTTTGAAAAGGGACACTTTTTTCTTTTCTCCCGTTTTTCTGATGGTCATCGGGTGCAGCCCGCGGCTTCTGAGTTCATCCGCTGCTTCTCTTTTGCCGGCAGCCGCCACTCTTCCTTCCTCTACTTCTCCGCTGTCAGCGTACGCTTTATAAAGGAACTCCATTTTACTCTCCCGCCAAATATAAAAGTTCTTTTCGTTCTTTTTCTGTCACGCCCTTTACCTTGTATACCGCCTGGCGCAGAGTGCGCATGTCATTCACACCCGTTTCCATATAGGACAGGACCTGTGCTTCTTTTCCTTCGCGGATGAGGTTCGCCACAGCAGGGGTATTTGTCAGAATTTCACGGAGCAGTACAGTTTTAGTTCCCATCCGCCAAAGTCTTTGCGCCGACACGCAGCGGAGGACGGAAGAAATAATCAGGCGCACTTCGTTTTGTTCTTCCGCCGGAAATACATGCACCATGCGGCCGACGGCTTCCAGAGCGCGCCCGTTGTGGAGCGTCCCCAAAACGAGATGCCCTGTTTCTGCCGCGGTAAGCGCCGCCGCTATGGTTTCCCTGTCCCTCATTTCCCCTACGGCAATGACATCAGGATCCTCGCGGAGAGATTCGCGGACACCCTCGGCAAAACTTACCGCGTCACGACCGATTTCCCGCTGACGGACAAGGGATTTCCCCACGGAAAGGACATACTCCACAGGATCTTCCAAGGTCACGATGTGACGCGCTTTTTCCTTGCCGATTCCTTCCAGTGCTCTTGCCATGGTGGTGCTTTTCCCGCTTCCTGTAGGGCCTGAAAAAAGGACAAGGCCGGAGGATAATTTTGCAATCTTCTCAAGCCATTTTTCATCAGGATCTTTTTCCACACGGTCAAGCACGGGCAGCACACGGAGCGCCGCGCAGTCTTTTCCGCCCGCCCGGTACAGATGGAGGCGGAACCGATTTTCTCCTATGGAAAAAGAAGTATCGCATGCACCTTTTTCTTCATACACTTTTCGTTTATCCGGTGAAAGGCAGGAATGGAAAAGCATATCAAAAAAACTTTTCTCCGCTCTTTCTTCCAATTCTTTAAGTCCGCCATATTCACGGACAATAACCCTTCCGCCTTCCGTAAGATGGATATCTGTAGCCTCCGGGTAAAGGGCCAGCCACTGTTCAATATGTTTCATAGTCACTCCCATAAGAGCGCCGCTTCCTCAGGCGGGACGGCGCCGCTTTCCATTAACCGCAAAAGGGATTCCTTCAGGGAATACTGTCCCTGTTTTCTCATACATTCTGAAAACTCTTCGGCTGCCGCGTTTTCATGAAGCAGCCGCCGTTCCTCTTTTCCTATTTCCAGCATTTCAAAAACACCGGTCCGCCCGTCTGCGCCTTTCCCCCTGCAGTGATCACAGCCCTTTGCCATGTATGCCCGTCTCCCGATAAACGCTTCAGGAAACAACTTTTCTTCCGCCATTTCTCTTGTAATGACCATTTCCTTCCGGCAGGCGGGACAGAGTTTTTTCACAAGCCTTTGAGAAATGATAAGGGACAGCGACGCGGAGAGCAAGTACGGCGGAATGCCCATATCTGTCAGGCGGACAGGCGCCGATACGGCATCGTTCGTATGAAGCGTAGACAGGACAAGATGCCCGGTAAGAGCGGCATGTACGGCAATTTCCGCCGTCTCCCGGTCGCGTATTTCCCCAATCATCACCACATCGGGATCCTGCCGCACAAGAGAACGAAGTCCTTTTTCAAAAGTAAGGCCCGCTTTTTCATTCACTTCCACCTGGGTGATTCCCGGTATGCGGTACTCCACGGGATCTTCCACGGAAATCACGCTGATTCCGGGACGGCACACCAGTTTCAGCGCCGCGTAGAGCGTCGATGTCTTCCCGCTTCCCGTAGGACCGGTAGTGAGAATCATGCCGCTTTTCTTTCCTATTTTTGTGCGGAATATTTTCTTCTGCAAGGGAAGCATCCCGAGTTCATTCTTTTCAATGAAATCCATCTGCCCCGATAAAATCCGTATGACGATCGTTTCCCCGTAAACCGAAGGCATCACGGAAAGACGGAAATCTGTATTTTTTTCATCCCTGATTTCCGAAAAACTTCCGTCCTGGGGAATACGGTTTTCCCCCACGTCCATACCGCCCAGGACTTTGGCCCGCACCGACAGTCCCGCCGCCATATCCGGGGGCAGCCGGTACCTTTCTGTAAGAGTTCCGTCAATGCGGAACCGGACAAGGACAAATTCACGGCACGGTTCCAGATGGACATCGCTCGCCTTTTCCGAAACAGCGGCCTGCAGGATTCTCCGCATGGCAATTTCCGCATTGGCCGCCCGCAGTATTTCCATAATTTCTCCCTTCCGCAGGAAAAGCCCGCGGCCGGTTTCCCACCGCAAGCCTTTCTTTTTACACCTGCATAATGCGCATGATATTCGTAGCAGAAGATTTCCGCCGGTTTATTTCCCCCTGCCTGACCCCTGCCGCGATGACACAAAGGCTGTCCTCCCGAAATTTTTTTCCCTTTCAAAACGGCAGCGGACCGATAGTGCAGATAATTTTCGTCCTTCGCATAGTTCCTCCCGGGACAGTAGAAGTCCTTCCATTTCTATTGCGTAATTGGAATAAAAAATTTACACTTGTATGTAAAGTAAAATATTTTCCGCTTTTCTTTATAGTGTACAAAAAGAGCGGATATAAATAAAGCCTTTTCATTCCTTTGGAAGTTTCTTCATGAACTTTCACGACAAACGCGTCCATCCCGCATTTCTTCTCCTCACCTCTTTTCTTATTCTCATCAGTTACCGTATCATTTCAAATATCATAGCGCAAAACGCCGAAACGGGACGAGTCGGGCAGGGACAGGGGCCGTGGCAGCCACATCCCCGATTTGAATATGGATAATCGTCTACCGCCGCAAACTCATCGACAGCTCCGATATAATGAGCTGCGTCTTCCATGAAATGCGGAATGCCATAAAATGCACAAACACCCTGTGCCGGTTAAGAAATAAATATAGCGCTTATATCCGCTTTACAGCAGTCAAAAGCGTTTTCTACCGTTATCCATACTTCCTTTCCGGTCAAGATTGGGGGTAAGAGGAATCCGTTACATGAAAAAGCAAAAGGAGAATCTCCATGATAAAAATACTGTTCGTCTGCCATGGCAATATCTGCCGCTCCCCGATGGCGGAATTTGTTATGAAAGACCTCGTGGCAAAAACCGGATTGGAACATTTGATTTCCGTTTCATCCTGCGCGGCGACTTATGAAGAAATCGGAAACGACACCTATCCCCCCGTACGCCGGCTTCTTAAAGACAAGGGGATCCCTTTCACTAAACGGGAAGCACGGATCTTCACGCCTGCCGATTACGAAGAAAGCACTTATATCATCGGCATGGATGATGAGAACCGCCATGATCTTTACCGTCTTACCAAAGGCGATCCGCAGAAAAAGATCTCTCTCCTTCTCGAATGGACAGGAGAAGATCGGAGCGTTGCCGATCCGTGGTACACTGATGATTATGAAACAACCTACCGTGATATAAGGGAAGGCTGCGCCGCGATTCTCGAAAGGGTCATGCCATGATTTCCGTTTACCCGGCTTTTTACAAAGACTTCAGCTGCAAGGCAGACAGGTGCATCCACTCATGCTGTATGCAGAACTGGGAAATCGACATCGACGAAGCCACGGCAATGAAATATCTCGTCATGACGGGAGAACCGGGAGAAACCATCCGTGCCTCCATAACAGGCACAAAAGGAAACCGCCGTTTCATCATGAAAGACGGCCGCTGCCCTCTTTTGCAGGAAAACGGACTCTGCCGCATCATTGCGGAAACGGGAGAAGAAAATCTTTGCGATATCTGTGCCATGCATCCCCGTTTCTTTGTGGAAAACGGAAATTTTGAACTGGTCGGTGTGGGACTTGCCTGTGAAGAAAGCGTGGAGCTTCTCCTGTCCAATTCCAAGCCTTTGCTTTTCATGGAAGACAGAGGCTTTTCTCTATTCGACTTTCCCACACTGCTTTCCGCTATGGGCTGCAGTCTTCCCGAAGAAGCACTCTCCTATACGCCGACCATCAATGAAACTTACTGCCGGACCATTTTACACGCTCTTTCTCAAACGGAGCCTGTCGATGAAGCATGGACGAAGAGGCTTGCCGCTCTTTCCGGAACTTTCACTTCCACACTGAAAAAGGCAGCCTCATATCTTTTCGAAGCGCCTCTCTTGGAATTAACGGCGGTGTATCAATACATTTTCTACCGTGCCCTGGAAAAAGAACCTCTCTACGGCATAGACGCCGTCATGACATACGCCCGGCAAAGCACGGACTTCATCTTCATGGAAACTGCCGTATTTGGAGATCTCCCCGAAAACATACGGCGCTGGTCGGAGCAGATCGAATACGACACGGATAATCCGGATATCCTTCTGTCGCTCATCACAAAATAGTATTTCAGCAAAAAAGCAGATCCCGCTAAAGGACCTGCTTTCGTTTTCCCTTAAAATACCTTTCCTTTTAAGAGAAAATTCCATAAAGTTTTTTACTGCATGCTCCTATACAAAAAGAGAGGATCCACTCCGCTTTTCATGGAGATATCTCAGTATTTCATACTTGTTTTTGCCAATTCTTCCAGAGATGGTTTCAGATAATTTCTTTCCGCGTCACTGGTCACTGCCAGGATTGCTCTGTACTGATTCTCTTTTTTCATGAAGTATCCCCGGATGTAAAGGGGTACGATGAAACCATCGGTATCGCTTATGACCCGCGCACCCGCCGTGTACGTATAGTCATTTAAACGGGTAATCGGTTCTATGTCCTGCAGCCGCACATGGGCAAAGTCTTCAGGAAGTTTCACAGGAGCCGTTTTATTATGCTCGCGTATGGCGTCCACAATGAGTTCGTTAATTGCGGGTTCAGCACCCATCATGTAAAGGTTCGCCATCATAAGCGCCCCTGCAGACACCATATTTTGATCCTTCGCAAAGAAAGGATCCATTCCTTTTTTATTTCCTTCCGTTTCAGGGAAAGAGAAATTCACGACAAAGGCATCAAAGCTTCCCTCGTCAGAAACGGTGAGAAGCTGTCCCACAGGCAGCGTCCCTTCTTTTTCCGTGATGAAAGTTTTTTCTTTTCCTGCCATTTTTTTCGCAGACGGCGTTATGACGAAAGGCGTATAAACGGCGTTATTTCTTAAAGTGATTTTCTTTATAAGGAAAGGGGCTGTCTGTCTGTAAAGGTCTTTCACGACATCTCCCGGACTTCTACGGAAATCGGCAGTCAATTGCCCGCCATCGTTCGTGCCTGTATCCGCCCCTTTATGGGCAGGTTCTGCAAAAACAGCGGTCATGGAAGAAACGGTGATTCCTGCTGCCAAAAATGCTGTCATAAGTCTTTTCATCGAAGTCCCTCCGCACCTTTTACTAAAACAGGCTCCATGATCCGACCTGTGGCCTGATTGGTATAAATGGCAGTAACGCCAAATTGCCCTTTATCCGCCGCTGCGATGAAGAAGACATAAAAAGGCGTTTCCACACCGTATTGTTCTGCAAAAAGAAATATACTTCCATAAATAAATTCGGTCTGTCCGTCTTTTTTATAGACAAAACGATCATGGCCGTCTTCTTTTTTCATGCTTTCCCGGATAGTTTCAAGATTCAAAGTCCGGTTCTCTCCAAGGATATCAATTTTGCCCGGATGGGCTTTTTCCATGGCCCTGATGATTTCATTCCAACCGGCTATATCCTTTTCTTCCAATTTTACAGACATAACGACTGCCTGATGAAAAGCCTCCTTCGTCTCCATCTGCAGCTGAGAGAATCTGGTGGCTTCAAAAAGCTGTCCAAGCTGCTCCGCCATCATTTTTTCATGAAGTGCATCGCCTTTTCCAAATAATCCCATCCGCTTGACAGCAGGAAGAATTTCTTTCTCTACTTTTTCCCGGTTCCACTCTTTTTGCAGTTCTTTTCCCACATATGATTTATCTGCTTCCCGGAGGGTAACCTCATTTCCCAGCGGAAGAATATGTCCGTCCGCCATTTTTAAATCGGATGCCAGAGACAGTCCGCCTGCCGCCAAAGCAAGCGTGAGCGCCAGGGCGCATATACGTTTTTTCATAATGCTCCTTTCATGAGCTGTCTTTAATCATTTTCTTTCATTATACCAAACCCGTCATACAGAGGAATAGATTCTTCACTCTGTGTCACTATCCCGTTTCCCGTCTTTCTCCCACAGCATTCTTGCCTCCGTTCAGAATGACGATTGGAGGAAAAGGCGTCATAATGAGGGAAACGTTAATCGTCATCCTAAGCGGATGTGAAGGATCTATACCCTTGATAAGGAACCCGCAGGCACAGCTTGAAAACCTGTACCTGAAAACCGCCTTTTATTCTCCCAACTCGCGGCGGATAAGTTCACTCTTTAATGTCTGTAGCTTGTCGGACAGGTTGATTTCCATCAGATCCGGATTAAGGAGACGTGTGTATTCCGGCCAGAGTGTGTCCATCTGCTTATCTGCATAGCGGATGATTTCAGGAAGTGCGGGCAGCGGAAGGTTTCTGCCGTTTTCTACGACGGGCCTCAGCAGTTCCTCCACTGTATAAGTTCCTGCTTTCAGCTCTTTCCTGCGCCATTTCGCCGATTCCGTGACAAGGGTAAAGTCGCCGCCGTCCGCCGCTTTTTCATCACGGAGGCAGACAAGGTCGGTAATCATTTTTCCCGTATCTTTTTTATAGAAACGATAGACCGTCTTGATACCGGGGTTCGTCATTTTTTCCACGTCGTTGGAAAATTTCATAACGGGAACCTCTTTACCATCCGCTTCTTTCACCGCCATTTTAAAGACGCCCCCCAGCGCGGAAGTGCCGTCGGCCGTGATGATTTTCGTACCCACGCCCCACGAGGTGACGGTACATCCCTGCGCTTTGAGGGATTGGATGGTATATTCGTCAAGATCGTTGGAACCGGAAATAATGGTATCAGGGAAGCCGGCTTCGGTAAACATACGGGTCGCTTCCTGAGAGAGATAGGCGATATCTCCGCTGTCGATGCGGATCCCGTATTTCCCGGGGAGCCGCCCCTCTTCTTTCAGTTCTTTAAACACCTGAATTGCATGGGGCACGCCCATTTCAAGAACATTGTAGGTGTCGGCCAAGAGGATGAGATTGTCATGATACTGGCGGACGTATTCGCGGAAAGCATCTATCTCTTCATCAAAGCTCATGACCCAGCTGTGGGCCATCGTACCGAGGACGGGGATGCCGAACCGTTTTCCCGCTTCCACATTGGATGTGCCGTTGAACCCTCCGATCATGGTGGCCCGCGCGCCCCAGAGTCCGGCAGAATGTCCCTGCGCGCGGCGGAGACCGAACTCCATCAGGGCGTCTTTCGGCGCCACAGTGCGCACACGCCGTGCTTTCGTGGCGATGAGGCTTTCATGGTTCATAATCATGGATAAACCTGTTTCGAGAAGCATGGCTTCTGTCGTAGTACCGTGGAAACGAAGAAGCGGTTCGCCGGGAAAGACTACGGTGCCTTCCGGTACAGCATAAATATCTCCTTTAAAGCGGAAATCTTTCAGGTAATCAAGAAAGGCGGGATAAAAAATATGCAGACTTTCCAGGTAATCGATATCTTCTTCATCAAAACGGAAATTTTCCAAAAACTGCTGGAGATGCTCAAGCCCCGCCACGATGGTGTAGCCGCCGTTAAAAGGATTCTTTCTGTAAAAACGGTCAAACACGACTTTCCGTTCATGGCGTCCTTTGTTGAAAAGGGCATTTGCCATTGTCAATTGGTATAAATCGGTAATCAAGCCATTCATTTTTATTCCGCCTTTCTTTATATACTTATTCTCGAGACTTATTGTTTTTCATTTCCCTCATCACGGTAACAGATCCTCCACATTCGTTCAGGATGACGATTATCGTTTCCCTCACTACAACAGCAAATCCTTTGCTAATGTTTCGTATGACACCTAATGGAAATCATATGCTTCGGCTTTTAACTCACAGCTAATAGCTAACAGCTAATGGCTGACAGCTGACAGCTCACAGCTGATAGCTTTTATCTTCTTACGGCTCCCCTCATCACGGGTATAGATCCTTCACCTCCGTTCAGGATGACGATTAACGTTTCTCTTATTATGATGCCCTTTCCTCCAATCGTCATTCAGAACGGCTGCAAGAATGCTGTATGGGAAAGACGGGAAACGGGATGGTGACACGGAGTGAAGAATCTGTTACTCCGAATGCAGTCCCACCATCAATACCGCTTTTTGCACAAGGACCATGGAACCCGCCGCCAGAAGAAGCTGCTGGCGCACGTAGTGCGATTGAGGATACTTGCTTGTCGTAATGATTTAAATCGTAAAAGAATAGTTAGCTGACAGCTGACAGCTCACAGCTGATAGCTTTTATCTTCTTACGGCTCCCCTCATCACGGCAACAGATCCTTCGTTCCCGTTCGTATTTAGACTCCATTATAGCACTTCCCCGCCGGCCTTTCAGAAAATGAAAAACGCGCCCGTCACAAGCGCGCTTTCTTTTATAATTCAATTTCTTCCGTCTTTCCGGTAAAATCCGTGATGACCGCGTTTCCCGATGCCAGCCTGAACACGGTATACCTGCCGTCTTTACGAATACCGTCCAGAGACTCCTCACAGCTCCTCAGCATGGCGCGACGCGGTTCCTCCCCTTTATCCTCCCGCAGTTTGCAGGATATGCAGATATTCGACTGATCCGGATGGGTGGCGCAGATTTCCGCGCGGTCGTTCAGAAGAAGCTGTCCGTAAATCTCATCATCTTTATTGAAAAGGAAATGGATTACGCCGCCGCAGACACAGACATTATTCATCGGCCGAAGGCGCGGCCAGATACCGTCCAAAGTAGCCAGATAAAACACACCGCATTGTTTCAGATATTCAGCAATTCTTTCCGCCGCTGCCATACAGATCCCTCCCGTCCTTTATCTCTACATTTATTTTATCATATTCCAAAAGAAATATTTACCTCAATCCCGCTTCCGCTTCTTCTCTGTCCGCCAGGATTTTCACTTCCGTATCCAGATGGGTGAGAATCTCGATGACTTCTTTTCGCGTGTCTGCCGTAGCATTGATGCAGCAGGTCGCCCGCCGGGGATCGATGGTGGTCAGAATGCCGAGATATTCATATCCTTCTATGATACGATTGACGTAGTTCACATCGCCCGGCGTGATTTCTATATAGACTCTGTTATCCACAAGTACGCCTCCGGAGAATGGTATACGGCGGCAGATCCTCTTCTGTCACCATCGTCAGCTCTTCCAGCGGATGGGGCGCTGCCGCCGCCTCTTCACCGTCTTTATTCGTCAGATGTCCGATCGTGACAGGAAATACATCACCTGCCGGAGTAAGACATTCAACGACCTCTCCCGCTTTGAAATAGTTGCGCTGCTGCACTTTGACTGTGCCGTTTTCTTTATCCTGCTCCAGAACAAGGCCGATAAAATCATAAGGCTGCTCCGGCTGGGACTTCATATATTCCTGGGCGGAATGGTCGGGGTTCTGGAACGCGAAAGCCGTCGTGTAAGGACGATGAGATACCTTTTCCAATTCTTCCCGCCACTCCGGACGAACGGAAAATTCCGCCCCCAATTCATAGTACGAGTCAATCGCTTTCCGGTACGCTGCCACAACCGCCGCCACATAATAGACGCTCTTCATGCGGCCTTCAATTTTCAGAGAAGAAACACCCGCTTCGATAAGCTCGGGAATATGGTCGATCATACAGAGATCTTTGCTGTTGAAAATATATGTGCCGTGCTCATCTTCTTCCACGGGGAAATACTGGCCCGGCCGGGACTCTTCCATCACGGAATACTTAAACCGGCATGCCTGGATGCATTCACCCCGGTTGGACTGGCGTTTCCCGTTTGTAAAATAATTGGATAAAAGACAGCGGCCGCTCCAGGAAATACAGAGCGCCCCATGGCCGAATACTTCCAGTTCGATATTCACCCGTTTTCTGATATCCGCCATTTCCGAAAGGGATACTTCTCTGGCAAGGACGACGCGGGATGCGCCCATATCTTTCCATCTCCTGACGGTGCGCCAGTTTGCCGCGCTCGCCTGCGTGCTCACATGGACCGGCAAATCAGGCGCTGCTTCACGGGCGATATCAAATACGCCGAGATCGGAAATCAGGACGGCATCCGCATGAATATCCTGTAAATATTTCAGGTATGTGTCAAGCCCTCCCAAATCTTCATTCCGGGGAATGATATTGACCGTGATATACACTTTCTTTCCCATGGAATGAGCATACTCCACAGCCTCTTTCATTTCTTCCCGGGTAAAATTGCCGCCGTAGGCACGGAGACCGAAAGCTTTGCCCGCCATGTATACCGCGTCTGCCCCGTAAAGGAGCGCCATTTTCATTTTTTCCATATTTCCCGCCGGCGCGAGAAGTTCCATTCTTTCCACTTGTGTTCCTTTCTTCCCTTATTTCCTTATCTTCCTTGACACTGCAAGACCGTCGCCCTCTTCATGGATGACCGTATCATAATGAGCTTCCACATATTCGAGGTATTCCCGCAGGCGTGTGACAAGCGTCCTGTACCGATGCGCCACAGGGTCCCCGCTTCGCACCAATCCTCGGAAAAGAACATTATCCGCCGCAATAACCGCATTTCCCGATAATTTCGGCTCAATAAGTTTCAAATGGCGGAGGTACTGCCCTTTCGGCCCGTCAAGGTAAACAAAATCATACGGCCCTGCGAGCGTAGAAAGCACTTCTCCCGCGTCCCCCAAATGACACCGGACACGCTGCTCGAATCCTGCCGCCTGCATGACAGATACAGCCCGTTCATTCCGCAGGGCATCTATTTCTATGGTATCAATTTCCGCCAGGGGAAAATGCTCTGCCAGAAGCAAGGCGGAATAGCCAATGGCCGTCCCCACTTCCAGTATCTTCTTCGGGTCGGCTGCCGCCGCGGCTTCCAGCAGCAGCTTCCTCTCCGCCCTGCGCAGAATGGGAATATTCTCTTCTTCCGCTTCCCGCTCCAGTTCCTTTTTCAGATCCGCAATCATGGCCGTATCAGTCGTCTGTCCCATAGATCCGGTCGATTTCCGCCTGATGTTCTTCAAGCGTCTTAGTGAAGACATGGCGGCCGTCTCTTTCCGCCACATAGTAAAGATACTCTCCGGGCGCCGCGTCAAGCACCGCACGGACGGCATCCATGCCGGGACTGCTTATGGGGCCGGGCGGAAGTCCCTGCCGTTCATATGTATTATAAGGCGAATCAATTTTCGTATCCGCCATGGTCAGTTCCTCTTTCTGCCTGCCCAATGCATACTGGACAGTAGCGTCAATCTGCAGAGGCATCTGCTTTTCCAGACGCGCCAGGATGACAGAGGCAATCGGCACCTGATCTTCCTTTAACCGCGCTTCCCGCTCCACCATGGACGCGATGGTCATGAGGGCATGAATAGAAAGATGCTTCTCCTCCGCCCTCCTGCGCAATGCGGGCGTAAGCATTTCATCCGTGCGCCGATACATCATGTCAGCAATCTGCCGGGCGGAGCAAGACTTCGGAATTTCATACGTATCGGCAAAAAGAAATCCTTCTCCCTTCACCTTTGCCGCCTCAGGACCGTACATGTATGGAAAAGGCGCGTAAGTTTCCGCTTCATGAAGAAAATCTCCATAGCATTCCAGCCCCGCCTTCTGAAGAACATCCGCAATCTGCACTGCGGTAAAGCCTTCCGGCACGGTGATCTTCACCACTTCTTCTTTTCCGTTTTTCAGATCCGCAATCGTTTCCGCTACCGTCGAACCACGCCGGAATGTATAGTACCCGCTTTTGAGCGCCTTCCCGTTCCCTGTGGCCAAAAGCATGGCGCGGAAAACGGCGGCACTTCTGATAACGCCTTTCTCCTCAAGCATTTCTCCGATTTCCCGCCCCGTGGCATTCTTCGGTATTTCCACCATCACCGTTCCATCCGCCGGTCCGTGATAAAAGAAATAAAAATAGAGGAACAGGCCCGCCGCCAGCGCCGCAAAAGCAAGCACCACCCCATGCAGGTATTTCCTTTTATCTTTTATAAAAGATATTTCCTTCATAAAACCTCTCTTGCTTCAATCGCGGAAGGACAGAAACCATCGCTGCCTTCCGCTGTTTTCATGACTGGTTTATTATACCACAACTCTGAAAATAGCCGCTTTTTCTCCGCCGTGCTACAATAGGTCCATCAGTAAAGGAGGAACTCCTATGGAAATCAAAATCGGAACTGCCGGTACCGCCAGCCGGACCGTCACGGAAAAAGACACTGCCCTTGCCGTCAAAAGCGGCTCTCTGCAAGTCCTTGCCACTCCTGTTTTATCCGCCCTTATGGAAGAGGCTGCCGTTGCCGCCCTTGCGCCCTGCCTGCCGCCGAAACATACTACGGTGGGCGGTTTCATCGCCGTCCGCCACAACGCGCCCACCCCCGTGGGACAAACGATCAAAGCGACTGCCACCGTGACGGCAGTCAGCGGAAAGAAAATATCTTTCACCATCACCGCCTCTGATGAAAACGGCACCATCGGTGAGGCGGAGCACACCCGTTTCCTTGTGGACGAAGAACGATTCATGATGAAATTGCAGAAGTAAAAAGCGTTTCAAATCAAAAGGCATGTCAAAAGACGCCCGCGGCATTCCGCGGACGTTTTTCATCGGCGCTTTATTTTTTTGTATTGCTTTCCACGGCGCGTTCCACCCCTGTCCCATCAAAAGCAGGGATGAAACTTTGATCGGAAGATTCTTTCTGCTGGATATAGCCGTCTTCAATACCGAGCGCTTCCATGTACGCTTCCGCCTCTTCGTATTCTTCATCGGTAATCCGGCGGTTGATTTCAGGAAACTCTTCCGCTCTTCCGTGGGGCGTGTACTGCCGCATAAGGCTGAAAAGAACATCTCCTTTACGAAATGTTTCCGCTACATATTCCAAAACACCTTTCGTGTTTTTCATCTGCCCCGGCAAAATGAGGTGGCGGATCAGGACACCCTTTTTTAATATACCGTCGGCGCCGATTTCATAGGGGCCTGTCTGCCGGAACATCTGCTCGATGGCAGGCACCGCCTTTTCAAAGTAGTCCGGAGCACTGCTGTACCTCTCCGCCGCCGCTGCGTCACTGTACTTCAAATCGGGAAGCCAGCACTGTATTTTCTTCCGCAGGAACGCCACGGTATGAACGCTTTCATAACCGCCGCAGTTGTACACCACCGGCACGGGAAGCGGTTCTCTCAGACTTTGAAAAACGGCATGGGTAAAATGGGTCGGTGTCACAAGATCGATATTATGCGCGCCCCGGCCAATGAGCTCACGGTAAATTTCCGCCAGCCGCTCCACAGATATTTCTATCCCCCGCCGCAGTTCGGATATTTCATAATTCTGGCAGTACACGCAGGACAAATTGCACCCTGCAAAGAAAACTGTCCCCGCGCCACGCGTTCCGCTGATACACGGTTCTTCCCAATGATGGAGCGCCGCCCGTGATACGATAGGGAGCATGCCTGTCCGGCAGTAGCCGACGGGCCCCTGTCCGTGAACGGACTCCCGCCGCGGCACACGGCATCCCCGCGGGCAGATATTACAGATACTCATTATATGTCCTTTATATAAAGCGGGCTTTCCCGCAGAATTTCCACTACCTGATTATACACCGAAAGAAGAAAATCCATTGCCCCCGCCTTGTAAAAATCTTATAATGATACATATTGTGGGTAAAGCTGAAAGGAGAAATTTTATGGAACAGCGATCCGGTTTTTTGGACAGAATTTTTCACCTGAAAGAAAATCACACGTCCGTCAGGACAGAAATCATGGCGGGCATCACGACTTTCATGACGATGGCGTATATCCTCGCGGTCAATCCCGGCATCATGAGCGCTGCCGGCATGGATAAAGGCGCGCTTCTTACGGCGACCGCCCTTGCCGCATTCATCGGCACCATTCTCATGGCACTCTTTGCCAATTACCCCTTCGCCCTCGCTCCCGGCATGGGGCTGAATGCGTTTTTCGCTTTCACCGTCGTCGGACAGATGGGCTATTCCTGGCAGACCGCCCTTGCCGCTGTTTGTCTGGAAGGCGTGATTTTCATTATCCTGTCTCTCACCAATGTACGCGAAGCGATTTTCAACGCGATCCCCATCAACCTGAAACGGGCAGTGTCGGCAGGCATCGGTCTGTTCATTGCCTTCATCGGACTGGTTTCCGCCAATATCATCGTCGCCAATCCCGCTACGAAAGTTTCTCTTTTCTCCTTTAAAGGCGCAATTGCCGCAGGAACATTCCACACCGTGGGAGTTCCGGTTCTCCTCGCCATCCTGGGTGTGCTTTTCACAGGCATCCTCATGGTGAAAAAAGTGAGAGGAAATATTCTCTGGGGCATCCTCTTCACATGGGGTCTCGGCATCCTCTGCGAACTCACGGGGCTCTACATTCCCGATCCCGCAAAAGGAGCGTTCAGTACTCTGCCGGATCTTTCCGCAGGCATTGCTTCTTTTACCCCTGTAAGCCTGTCCCCCATTTTCATGCAGCTTGATTTCTCAAAGGTGATGAGCCCTGATTTCTTCGTCGTCCTCTTCGCGTTCCTTTTCGTGGATATTTTTGATACCCTCGGCACCCTGGTCGGCGTTTCTTCCAAAGCAAACATGCTTGATGAGGAAGGGAAGCTGCCCCGCATCAAAGGCGCTCTCATGGCTGACGCTGTCGCCACCACCATCGGCGCGGGCCTCGGCGTTTCCACCACGACCACCTTCGTAGAAAGCGCGGCAGGCGTTTCTGAAGGCGGACGGACCGGTCTTACCGCCGTCACCGTAGCCGTTCTCTTTGCCCTCTCCCTGTTCCTTTCCCCCTTCTTCCTGGCAATTCCCGCCTTTGCCACCGCGCCCGCCCTCATCATCGTGGGCTTCCTCATGTTCACCGCCGTCACGGGCATCAACTTCAGCGACCCAACCGAAGCCATTCCCGCATATATCGCCATCCTTGCCATGCCCTTCACATACAGCATCGCCGAAGGCATCTCGTTTGGCATCATCACTTACACTGTCATGAACGCCCTCACAGGAAACGGGAAAAAGATCAGTGCCCTGATGTATATTCTGACCATCCTCTTCATCGGGAAATATATCTTCCTCTGATCGAAGTATTTCCTACAAATGAAACGATAAATTTTTGAAGCACCACGGACCCTTCTTATCAGATAACGGTAAGGAGGGTATTTTACATGTTATGCTCCTTGCAGGCAAATTCGTCCGCCTCGATTTTATACACCGCCACATGCGCTGCCATTCGATCAGTAAACTCGAAATGCTTTTTATCCTGGCATTCCATGAAAATCGTAAGGATCTTTTTCTTCTCTTCCCTGTCTTTTACCACCGACACCGGCCCGCTCCCGATGATGCTGTGGTAGTACTCCGTGTAATCGCAGGCTTTCTTCGCCCGTCCCATGGCACCGCCGTTGTCGATTTCAAAACCGATAACAGGATTTGATTCTGCCAGTTCCCGTTTCAGTCCGGCATCAGCACCATGGAAATACACCGTAAGCTTTCCCCCTTCATAAGAGTATCCGTAGTTGACCGGCACCACAAAAACACGGCCGCCGTCCTGAAAACCCAGATGGACGATTTTGCACTCGTCCAGAACTTTTCTGATTTCCGTTTCTTCCGTAACTTCTCTGTCGTTTCTTCTCATCATAACCTCCTTAATCCTTACTGTCTGTTTAAATTATACTACTTTGTATAAATTCCATTCCTTTTTGTGCTATGATGGAAGAAACATCTGCAGAAAACATATTTTCTTACAAAGGAGATTATTATGTTTGAAAATGACAGCCGTTCTTCTTTGCGGAAATGGATTTTTGCCGCTCTCCTCGCCGCGGCAGGCGTCCTTCTTTCACCGGTCTTTTCTTTTCCTTTGGGAGTGACCCGTGCTTTCCCGCTCCAGCACATGATCAATATCTTTCTTGCGGTTCTCTGCGGCACGCGGTATGGTGTTTCCGCCGCCTTTACCACATCGGTGATCAGGAATATCATCGGTTCCGGATCGCTTCTCGCCTTCCCCGGCTCGATGATCGGCGCCTTCCTGTCGGGATACCTGTACAGCCGCAGGAAAAAACTGTGGGCAGCCGTCCTTGGAGAATTCGCGGGCACATCGCTCATCGGCGGACTTGTCTCTTATCCGTTGGCCGCTCTCTTTATGGGGTCGTCAAAAGGAGCTTTTTTCTATATTTCTCTCTTTTCCGTTTCCTGCGGCGCCGGGTGCCTCATTGCTTTCATCATCCTCAAAGGGATCCATATCTTTCAAACAAATACGATAAAAGAAAAATAATATTTCTTTTAAAATTGACTTTCCGAGGCCTTCAAGCCTCTTTCTTTTTGCACAAAAATGACGGCTGCACGCTTATCATATACGATTTGTATGTACAATTAACATCAGGTGTTAAACCCATTGACAGTTTTTATTTCCATCAGATATAATAAGTCTGTTTTGAGACATATTTCATTCATTTTTTATATTTCGTTTAAGTCTTGCTATCTAAATGAGAACCAAGGACAACAAGGGGATTTATTCAATGAGACATACCATACTGAGAGCCGCCGTCTGCGCATTTTTTGCCGGTGCAGCGATGACCGCCTCCGCGGCCAACCCATTTTCTGATGTAGAAAGCGATTCCTGGGCATACGAAGCCGTCGCTTCCCTGTCAGACCAGAACATTGTCGAAGGCTATCCTGACGGCACATTCAAAGGCGACAAGCACATCACCCGTTACGAAATGGCGCAGATTACCGCCCGCCTGCTGGCAAAAAGAGACTCTCTTTCCGCTGATCAGCAGTCCGTCGTAGACAAACTTTCAAGAGAGTATGCTAATGATCTCTCCAGCCTCGGCGTCCGTATTTCCGAACTGGAGAAAAAAACTGGAAAAACATCGCTTCTCACGGAACTCCGTGTACAGGGCATCGACCGCTACGATAATATTTTCAAAGACACAAAAGAAAAACACTATGAACTGGGCGCCCGTATCCGTTTAAATACCATGACCAAGATCAATGACAGAAGCACCCTGTACGGGCAGCTTGAGACCTACATGGGCATGAACGGCAGAGACCCTTACGACATCAATAAATACACATACGATAAAAACGGAAACGAAAGCGTCCGCGCCGGACACAGCGATGGTGAGCTTCATTTGAACCGTCTTTGGACCACATTCCAGTTCGGTAAGAAACAGGACACCACGAACCTTCCTTTCGGACCGTCAAAGAACCTCATCGGTATCGGACAGTTCCCCGTCAAAATGGGGGTTACCGGCTATACCTATGACGGTGAATTTAAAGGCGCCTTCATCACTTTCGGCGACTATATAAAGGGAGGCCGTCTGACAATCGCTTATGGCCGCGCCACCAATATCAACTATAATTATACCGGTCCCATGATGCACGGAATAAAAGTCACGCCGATTGCCAAGAGCAAGCTGATTGGCGAGCTTTCCACCAACAAAGTGGTGGCCGCTGCCGTTGCCGCCAACCCGGCGCTCAAAAGCGTACTGGGAAAAGCCACCGGCCTGATCAACAGCAGCAATAATTTGCCAGAGCTGCAAAATAATTTAGGAAAGATTGTCAATCTCATCAAGACGCAGAATCCGCAGCTGGCGCAAGCGGTCGCTGCCAAGCTGGGGACTCTCAATCTGAACTCCCTTGTTTCCGCCAGCACCATGTACTACAATCCCGCCAATGACACCCTCTATCCTATGGGAAAAGATGTCGTAATGGACTGGGGCGAAGATGAAGACGTGCCGGTCACTTACGCCTCCTATATTTACAAGGTTCCGGATCAATGGGAATTCCATGCGTATGCCATGAAAGCAAACGGTCCTGTCGGACACATCTGCGAGGCCTACGGCTTTGCCGGTTCCTACTACGTCACACCGAAATGGAATATCCACGGTGAATTTGTCAAGAATCTCCGTGTCCTTCCTTTGAATAACGAGAAGCCGCACAGCTTCAATTACGGTCTTTCTTATGGAACGGCAGACGTGCTCAAACCCAGATCTTACTCCATCGGCATAGATTATATTTACAGCCAGGCAGGCACATACTTCGGCGGCTCCGGCAATGATATCGCCGACCAGTACATGGGGCATGTATATAAAAACTGGCACGGTATGAAAAATGTCCCTGCCTACTTTGCCGACAAGATGGACGCCCTGACTGACGGCAACCCCGCCAACGACCACAAGAACTTCGGCGGCGCCAAGTTCTTCCTCGCCAAAGCATCTTATGTTCCCATGAAAGGCCTTATCGTGGAAGCTGATTACGGCTTTAACGCCAAAGATATGGGCGGCAAAAAAATGGATAATATGTTCATGCTGAAAGCGACCGCTTACATCAAATAATGGAATAAAAGAAATACTTAACCCGTGATGGTAATTCTGTCACGGGTTTTTACCTGGCTGTAAGAAAATGGCAGCAGCCATGTTTCCTTCTCTGACAAAACCAACCATCTGCCACTCCATTTCTCAAAAAAAGCACAAAGAAATAAGTTCTTTGCACTCTAATGAAACTGCACCTCGGATTCAAAAAAGCCCATCATAGCCTTCCGTTTTGATTTGCCGGTGAAAACAACACTGATGGCAAGGCCCCATCCGGAGTGCCAGCGAAGGATCTATTGCCGTGGTGAGGAAAGCCGTAAAATGTCATCAGCGTCATAGATTCTTCACTCTGTGTCACCGTTCCGCTTTCCTGTTTTTCCCACAAAACATTCTTACCCCCGTTCAGAATGACGCTTTAGGGGAAGACGCCTGACATCATCCCCACAGCTTTCTGTTTCAACTTATTCATACTCTCGCTCACAAAATCGTTTCCGCCGTGCCCACATACCATTGCGGCCGTTCCTCTTTTATTTTGGCCGCCAGCTTTCTTTGCTGCACTTCATTTCCCGCCATCAGGAAAAAAGCGGATCCTGACCCTGTCATTATCGCTTTTTTGCAAAGAGAGGACAGATAGGAAAACGTTTCCCCAAGAACGGGCTCCGCCTTAAACAGGACGTCTTCAAAATCATTGGAAAGAGATGCCAGCAGCATAGTACGGTCTTTATTTTTCAAAGCCTCTATACAGCTTTCTGCCGTACCTGCCCTGCGGCGGGAAAAACCGTCCAGCAGTCCGTAAGCTTTCCCTGTGGAAATAGAAACACCGGGCCGGACGATAACTACGGGCAGCCCCGCCCAACCGGCAAGAGGAGTAAGTTTTTCACCGATTCCCTCGCAACGCCGGCACCCGCCCGCCACACAGAAGGGAACATCAGCCCCCAGCTTCGCCCCCATATCCGCCAATGCCATAAGAGAAAGCTGCTGCCCTGTCATTCTGTTTAATCCACGGAGGACAGCCGCCGCGTCAGAGGAACCGCCGCCCATGCCCGCTTCCGACGGAATCTGCTTCACCAGTTCCATGTGGACACCGCCGGAAAATCCTGTTTCTCTGAAAAATAATTCCGCCGCTTCCCACATAAGATTTGCTTTTCCCCCCGGCGCAAGCCCTTCTTTAATGGAAAGAGAAATCCCTCCCGCTTCCGTAAGTGTCACTTCATCGCAAAGAGATATACTGTGCATCACGCTGTCAATCTCATGATACCCGTCTTCTCTCTTTTCCCCCACCGATAAAGTCAGGTTGATTTTCGCATAAGCCTTTTCTGTAATCATTATGATCCCCATTCGTTATTGATGGCTCTATTATATCATTCCGCCAGCGGCATAATAGATATGAAATACTTCTATATCGAAATAATTTGTTGTCATTTGGGTTCCTTTTCCGTATAATTCAATATATAGAACATTGTAAATGTATTGAATTGTAAACAAAATCTTTTGTAAAGAACCCAAAATTGAAAGGATGAATTTTATGTACGGCATGTTTTTTGATACCTATGATACCCCTGTGTACCGCCCGCCAAGTGAAGCAGCCAGCTTTATTCTCCGAGTAACCCGCGGCTGTGCGCACAACAACTGCACCTACTGCAATATGTACCGCGGTGTCAAATTTGAAAAGCTTTCTGATGAACAGATCATGCGCCAGATTGAGCTTGCCCGTGCCACCGATGCGGAAGGTGTGCGCCGTGTATTTCTTGCTGACGGCGACGCCCTTGTACTGCCCACCGACCGCTTGCTGAAAATCCTGGCAGTATTGAAAGAATATTTCCCCAACTTAGAAAGAGTAGCGTCTTACGCCGCGCCAGGAGATATCCTCCGTAAATCCGTGGAAGAACTCACCTCCCTCAGAAAAGCAGGACTCACCCTGCTCTACTACGGTATGGAAAGCGGCGATTCCCAGACGCTGAAAGATATCCGCAAAGGAGTAAACGGTGAGCAGTCCATCGAAGTAGGCAAACGCGCCATCGCCGCGGGAATGCAGCTCTCCATCATGGTCATCCTCGGCATCGCAGGCGCAGAAGGATCGGAGCGCCACGCTCTTGCCACCGCCCATGCCATCAATGAAATCAAGCCGACCATGCTTTCTGCGCTGTCCCTCATGCTCTATCGCGGCAGCGAACTGAAAGACCAGTTTGAACGGGGCGAATTCCATCCCCTGCCGCCGGCGGGACTGATGAAAGAACTCAAACTGATCATGGAGAACGTGCATCTTCCTGACAGCGAACGTATGATTTTCAGAAGCAATCACGTGTCCAACTATATCCGTCTGGCGGCGACACTCCCCGCCCAGAAAGATCAGCTGATGGAGGACATAGAGGAAAGCATCGACTACCTGTCCCAAATGAAAGACTGGGATATTTACAATCACGACTGGACAAAATAGTTATGACAGTAAAGGAGACTATCATGAAAAAATTACTGACTTCCGCAGCACTCGCCCTGACTCTCACCGCCGCAGGCATGACTTCCTACGCCGTAAACTGGGTCTACCTCGGACAGGACGGAAACGACCGAATCTATTATGATACCTCTTCCGTTTCCCGCCAGGGCAACCTGGTTGCCGTCACCATGCAGGAACGGGAAGCGGATGGCGAGGCAGAGGAGTACAATTATCTTTTTGATACCCACCGGAAGAAATACACCCTTGCTTCCAAAATTGAATATGATCGAAACGGGAACGTCAAGAAAATTGAAACTTTCCATGAATCGGATTTCGGATGGAAAAAAGTGAAAGAAAATTCGGAAGAAGAGCTGCTCTATAAACAGATCGTGAATAAGCCGGCCACTGCCTCACTGTAACCGTCCATGAGCGGGAAATCGGCAGCGAGGTGGGAATATATCCATATCTTCACAATACGGAAAGAAAAACATACGCTATCAATGATTAAATCGGATACCCTCTTTAATCATTGACAGCATCATTATCACTCAATTTCGGACCGCTGCCCTCCGACACCGGCCTTCCTCTCCCCATTTAAAAATCCCGCCTCAATTAACGGGCGGAATTTTCAAATGGGTTTTATTTTCTTATTCCGGTTCAATAATGAAAGAGAGAGAAGAGAAATACTTCGGCGTGGTATGTTCATCCTCTTTCTCCCCTGCCACTTCCACACCTACTACGTTCAGACCGTTTGCGCTGACAGTAACTGTAGCGTAACCGTCCGCGTCGGCTGTGGACTCATTAGTCAGGTCATTGATGACGTCCTTGATGAGAGGCGCGTTCGCATAGGGCTTGCCATCTTTGTACACACGGATTCTATACGTATCGCCCTTGCGGAGCGTCAGCGGATTCACCTGGGGAACGATCTGGATAGGCACATTATAAATACCGCCCGGCTTTACATCGGGACTCCAGTAGTTAATGTTCCATTTGATCGCGTGGGTTGTCTTCACCGCGTCCGCCACTTCCGCAAACGGAGCCTGATGCATTTTGCCGGAGCTGTCTTTCGTGAAGAAGCCATAATCAAAGAAAGTCACCGTTACACCCAACTCATCCGTGGGAATGATAGAAATATGATCCTCATAATTTACAGTTTCCACATTCATAGCGTCGAAATTCTTATCATAAGCTTCCACCGCCTTCACACAGGACGGATTGTACGCGTTGTCTGTCGGTCCTTCCCCAAGGACAAGGGCTTTCTGGTCAAAACGGTTTGCAATAAACACGCCGTGGGCAGACACGGAAGAGCAAGCCGCGCCAATAGACAAAGCAGCCGCGCAAAGTAACAGTACGTATCTTTTTTTCATGAAAAAACCTCCCTTAAACAATAACCAACTTAATCATAATTATATGTATAATTATATCACACCTTATATTCAATTTTAACTTTGTATTTTATAATAAATATTTTTGAAACTCTTTTCCTGTATAAATTTTAACAAAATACAAAATGACAATCACTGAATCTGTTTTTATTAATTCTTTCATTTCACATTTCTCCATCAAAAAACGCCCTGCAGGGAGCGTTTTCTTTTCATATTTTATTCACCGCTTTGTTTCACGGCAGCTTCCATAAAACCGTTGAAGAGGGGGTGGGGCCGGTTCGGGCGGCTCTTGAATTCCGGATGGGCCTGGGTGGCGGCAAAGTAGGGATGATCTTTTAATTCGATGATTTCCACGAGACGGTCATCGGGGCTGGTGCCGGAAACGACAAGACCCGCCGCTTCCATCTGCGGACGGAATTCGTTGGATACTTCGTATCTGTGGCGGTGGCGTTCGTAGACGATTTCCTGATTTTCATATAAAGTTCTCGCCCTTGTTCCTTCTTTCAGCTTGCACGGATAGATGCCGAGGCGCATGGTACCGCCTTTTTCCGTGACGTCTTCCTGATCGGGCATGAGATCGATGACGGGATATTTCCCGTCGGGAATGAATTCGGAAGAGTTGGCTTGTTCCATGTGACACACGTTTCTGGCAAATTCGATAACGGCGCACTGCATGCCGAGGCAGAGCCCAAGGAAGGGAATTTTATTTTCACGAGCATAACGAATAGCGTCGATTTTCCCCTCCACACCGCGGTAGCCGAAGCCGCCAGGGACGACGATACCGTCAACACCGGCAAATACTTCATCCAGATCCGGTTTTTCTTCTTCAAGGATTTCGGAATTGATCCAGCGGATGTTCACCTTGGCCCCCATGGCGTATCCCGCATGGGACAGCGCTTCCGCTACGGAAAGGTAAGCGTCATGGAGCCGGACATATTTACCGACAAGGGCGATCTGCACTTCCTTTTTTGCCGTGGTCATGCGTTCTACCATGGCTTTCCAGTCTTCCATATCCACCGGACGGTCTTCAAGTCCCAATTTTTTCAGGGCGATATGGTCGAGACCTTCCTGTTCCATAAGAAGAGGCACTTCATAAATGCTGTCCGCCGTCAGGTTATTGATGACGGCTTCCGGTTCCACATCGCAGAACATGCCGATTTTCTTTTTCATTTCATCTGACAGTTTTTCCACGGTGCGGCACACGATGATATCCGGCTGGATACCGATGGATCGCAGTTCCTTGACACTGTGCTGGGTTGGTTTCGTTTTCAGTTCGCCCGCCGCCGCAATGTAAGGCACAAGGGTGACATGGACATAGATGACATCATTTCTGTTGGGCACGTCTTTCTTGACCTGGCGGATTGCTTCCAGGAAAGGCAGGGATTCGATATCTCCCACAGTACCGCCGATTTCGGTGATAACGATATCTGCGTTGTCATTTTTGCCGACACGGAGGACACGGTCTTTAATTTCATTAGTGATATGGGGGATAACCTGTATGGTGGATCCCAGATATTCCCCCTTTCTTTCTTTATTGATCACCGACTGGTAGATTTTGCCTGTTGTCACGTTGGAGGCTTTGGACAAATTTTCATCAATGAAACGTTCGTAGTGTCCCAGATCAAGATCCGTTTCCGCGCCGTCATCAGTGACAAAGACCTCGCCGTGCTGGTAAGGACTCATGGTACCGGGATCAATATTGATATAAGGGTCAAATTTCTGAATGGTAACTTTGTACCCTCTGTTTTTCAGAAGACGGCCTAGGGAAGCGGCGGTGATGCCTTTCCCCAAAGATGAAACGACGCCGCCGGTCACGAAAATATACTTTGTCATGGTTCCTCCTTTACATGCGCTCCGGTGCGGAAACACCGAGAATAGAAAGCGCGTGGACAAGCACGTGCTGTACGGCGGTGATGAGGCCGAGCCTTGCCTGTGTCACGCCTTCTTCAACGCCCAGAATGCGGCATTCACGGTAAAAATGATGGAAAAGCCCTGCCAGCTCATAAGCATATTTCGCTATCCGCTGGGGTGCTCGTTCCTTCGCTGCGCCGTCAATGAGCATATGGTAGTTTTCCATTTTCTTGACAAGGTCCAGTTCACATTCTTCCGTCAGTTTCGTAAAGTCTGTCTTTTCCCAGTTGCCCCACTTTACGCCCGCTTCTTTTGCCTGGGCAAAAAGGCTGTGGATACGGGCATTGGCATACTGGATATAGTAAACAGGGTTGTCGCTGGACTGCTTTTTCGCCAGGTCAATATCGAAGTCCATCTGGCTGTCCAGTGTGCGGCTGCAGAAGAAATACCGCGCCGCATCGCTTCCCACTTCGTCCATCAGCTCACGGAGCGTGACCGCCTGTCCTGTGCGCTTGGACATTTTCACCGGCTGTCCGTCACGGAGAAGTGTCACCATCTGGAGAAGCATGATTTCAAAATCTTCCGGATTGTAGCCAAGGAACTTCATGGCAGAATGGATACGGATAATATATCCGTGGTGGTCTGCGCCCCAGATATCAATCAGCTTATTGTAGCCCCGTTTTTCCTTGTTCGGCACATAGGCGATGTCGGAACAGAAATAAGTCGGTTCGCCGTTCGCTCGGATAACGACCCTGTCTTTGTCATCACCGTTCTTCGTCGTGGCAAGCCACCAGGCGCCGTCTTTCTCATACAGATATCCGTCCTTTTTCAGCGCAGCGAGAGCGTCGTCCACCTGCTTGGGGTAAAGTGATTTTTCAGAGAACCAGTTGTCAAAAGTGACATGGAAATCGGCCAGATCCTTTTTCAGGATAGACAGTTTTTCATTAAGCGCCACCGTTTTGAACACCTTCAGGCGCGCCTCTTCATTCATGGACAGATACGCATCGCCTTCACGGTCAATGAGGGACTTGGCGGTTTCCACGATGTCATACCCATGGTAGCCGTCGTCCGGCACATCTGCGTCTTTCCCGAGAAGCTGGAGGTAACGGGCATTGACCGATTCCGCCAGGTGGGTAATCTGGCTGCCCGCGTCATTCACATAATACTCGGCATACACATCATACCCCGCCGCGCGGAGCAGGTTCACCAGAGCAGAACCATAAGCCGCGCCGCGGGCGTGCCCGATATGGAGCGGTCCTGTAGGATTGGCGGACACATATTCCACAAGGATTTTGTCTTTTTTATCTTTCGGAAGATCTCCGTAAGAAGCGCCGGCGGAAAGGATATTTCTTAATTCGGCATACACTGTGTCTGCCGCCAGAAAGAAATTGATAAATCCCGCTCCCGCGATTTCCATTTTGGAAACAAGAGGCGCGTCAATATATTTTACGATACTTTCCGCGATGGCGCGGGGCGCTTTATGTGCCGTCCCTGCCCACTGCATGGCCGCATTCGTGGAATAATCGCCGAATTCCTTCGCTTTCGGTATTTCCAGGCGCTGCACAGGGGCATACTCCCCATGGGGAAGTTCACCTGCCGCCTCAGCCGCAGCCCTTGCCCTTTCAATAATTTCTTTCAGTTCTTCTCTGACTTCCATGAAGTTTCCGATTCCTCCCGCACATCAATAATAATTTCGTTCAGATGGCTGAAAAGCCCTTTCATTTCAATGTCATAAACCAGGCGGAGCCGTCCCTTTCCCCCGCTCACCGTATCGGTAATTTCTTTCGAAGAAACAGTGATTTCCACAGGTCCTGCCGGCGTTATATACTCCGACTTTGCCACAGTGCCCGGACGGTATTCCGTTTCCTGGAGAAAACTTCCCTGCCGTGAAAGCGTGACATGGTCACCGTACATACGGATCGTCGTCGTCGTTCCCTCCATGCCGGAAAGAGACGTTTCCTCGTAGGTCAGGTACCGGCAGTCCTCATCTTCACCGTACACGCCCGGCGTTTCCAGTACCACTTCCTCCGCCTTTCCCCGTTCGTCCCGCTGGATCGACCTGCAGCGGATGATGACCTGCTTTTCCACGGTACCCCGTCCTTCTCCAAACAAAAGAAATGCCGAAAAACAAAAACGCGTTTCGGTATTTTTCTAAAAATATTTACAATTAATTATATCACATTCAAAAGCGGAAAATTCGCCATGAAAAAAGAAAATAAGATTATCCCAGCGCCGCGTCGAGAGCCATCATGACCATGAAACCGACAGCAAAGGAAACCACGCCTATATCGGAATGTTCCCCTGCCGACATTTCAGGAATGAGCTCTTCCACGACGACGTAAATCATGGCGCCTGCGGCAAAGCTGAGAAAGCAGGGAAGAAGCGGGACGACAAGGCTCGTAAGCAGAATCGTCAGAACCGCGCCGACCGGTTCCACAACGCCCGAAAGGAAGCCTCCAAAAAAGGATTTCCAGCTCCCCATGCCCGACGCTTTGAGCGGCATGGAAATGATAGCGCCCTCCGGGAAGTTCTGGATGGCGATCCCCGCTGAAAGAGCCATCGCCCCTGCCGCTGTCAGACCGCTGCTGCCGGCAAGAACCCCCGCGTATACCACGCCTACTGCCATTCCTTCAGGAATATTATGGAGCGTCACCGCCAAAATGAGCATCGTCGTCTTCTTCAGGCGGCTCCTCGGCCCTTCCGCCGTTTCCGCATTCATGTGCAGGTGTGGAATGATGTGATCCAAAAGCAGGAGAAATGCCACACCCACACCGAAACCGATAACCGCAGGAAGAAATGCCCACTGCCCCATAGGCGCCGACTGCTCCAGCGCCGGAAGGAGCAGACTGAAAAATGAAGCCGCCACCATGACGCCCGATGCAAATCCCGTAAGGCCGCGCTGAACCGATCGGTGCAGCCGTCCCCGCATGAAAAAGACACACGCCGCCCCCAGCGTCGTACCAAGAAGGGGAATCATAAGCCCCCAGAAAACATCTTCCATATATATCCCCTATATTTTATACTCTGATTTATATTATTTTACCGCTTTTCTGCCAACAAAAGTATCTTTTCTTTCCCTGTATAGAAATGTTTTTTCGGATAATGACAGCAATCAGCTTCCCCCTGCGCCGAAAGGATTTTTTCCGCCCCGTTCATCTGCGTCTTTCCGCCATGATAAAACCGCTCCTCCGAAGAAGAGCAGTTTCCTTACTGCAGCCGGATCTGCATATTATCCGTGATATATTCCAGCGCTCCGGGATACTCTGCGGCGTATGCCCGGTAAAGGTACTCCAGCGCCTTGTCCCGATTGATTTCCGTACCGAGACCCTCGGCATAGCAGATTCCCAAATGGTACCAGCTGGCCGCCTCTTCCATTTCAGCCCCTTTTTCATACCAGCGGAACGCTTCCGCCACATTCGGAAGGATTTCATTTCCCACAAGGTACATCGTTCCGATTTCATCCGCCGCAAGACCCTGGCCCAGGGCAAATGCCTGCTTGTACATCTCCACAGCGGCCGCTTTATCTTCAGTAACGCCCGCTCCGTAGCGGTAGCACCGGGCGAGAGCGGAATACGCTGCCGCCAGATTCATGCCTGCCGCCTTCTGATAGAGGGCGACCGCCTTTTTTTCGTCCCGCTGCACACCGATGCCGTGAAGGTAACTTTGTCCCAGCGCCCACATGCCCATGGGATAGCCGCGGTCCGCCGTTTCCTTAAAGCAGGTTGCCGCTTTCCTGTCATCCTTCTCTACCGCGCTGCCTTCCATGTAGCAGCGGCCCATCATGAAGAGAGCGTCCAAGTCCCCTGCTCCTGCCGCCTTCCGGAAATAGGAAAATGCTTTCCCTTCATCAAAATCCACACCCTGCCCTGCATAATACATAAAGCCGATCGATGTGAGCGCCTCCCTGGAATGCATTTCTTCCGCCTTCCTGTACAGAGAAAGCGCTTTTTTTCCATCTTCTTCCACTTCTTCCCCCAGGCGGTACATGTCGCCAAGAGCATTGAGAGAACGCCAATATCCTTTTTCTACGCCTTTCTCCAGCCAGAAGACAGCCTGCTTCCCGCTCTTTTCCACACCGAACCCGTACAGATACATATCGCCCAGCTCATCAGCAGCCACGATATCCCCCGCTTCCGCCGCCTTCACGACAGACGGAAAATACCCGCGGCAAAGCACCGCCCTCTCCTCAGAGCGGGGATCCTCCATGTACGCCAGATTCAATTGGGACAACAGTTCGCCGACCGCCGCGCCTTTCCCGTGCCAGTAGCGGGCCTCCGTTTCATTCCTGTCTTTAATCGAGCCGAGACCGTGATTGTAATACTCACCGAGGAAGTACATCGCCCGGCCGCAGCCTGCACCGGCAAGCTCCATAAATAAAGGAAACGCTTCATCAAGCCGGCACCGGATGTAGAGCGCTTCCGCCTTATTCAATAACTTTTCGTCAAACATACGAACCTCTCTCATTACCTGTGTACCTATTGTAACACAGTCGGCCTGTGTAAAAAACATCCAACGACGCATATAGGAATATATTGTATAAGAAAAGATGATATATGCCGTAATGGAATATGTTTAATACATTAGACATCAGGCACCAGCTTCTATTTTTTCAGTCCACAAAAGGCGCCCCGGCTTCCATTTCCCCCACCACGGCAGCAGATCCTTCACATTTGTTCAGGATGACGTTTAACGTTCCCCTCATTATGACGTCCTTTCCTCCAATTGTCATTCTGAACGAAGGTAAGAATGCCTTGTAAGAAAAACGGGAAATGGGATGGTGAGGCTGAGTGAAGAATCTATGACACTGATGACGCCTTACCGTCTTATACAAGGATCATGAAGTCGGCCGTCAGAAGGAGCTGTGGCGCACGTAGTGCGATTGAGGATACTCGCTTGTCGTAATGATTTAAATCGTAAAAGAATAGTTAGCTTGTAGCTGACAGCTCACAGCTGATAGCTTTTATCTTCTTACCACTTTCCTCACCATGGTAATAGATCCTTCACGTTCGTTCAGGATGACGCCTTTCGTTCTCCATCATTATGACGCTTCCCGTTCCCCATTACTAGTGACGCCCTTTCCTCCAATCGTCATTCTGAACGGAGGCAAGCATGCCGTATGAGAAAAACAGGAAACGGGATAGTGACACGGAGCGAAGAATCTATTATGCTGATGACGCCTTACCGCTTTTTCTCATTACGGTAATAGATCCTTCACATCTGTTCAGGATGACGATTAACGTTTCTCTCATTATGAAGACTTACCGTCTCCGGTCATTCTGAACGGAGGCAAGAACGTCTTGTGGGAAAGACGGGAAACGGAGTGAAGAATCTATTACCCTGGATGACGTTTAACGTTTCCCTCACTACAACAGCAAATCCTTTGCTGTTGTTTCGTATGACACCTAATGGAAATCATATGCTTCGGCTTTTAACTCACAGCTAATGGTTAACAGCTCACAGCTGATAGCTTTTATCTTCTTGCCATACGTACCGATTTCAGCAGGGGAAAACCGGCTTGCTGCATAGTTCTTCTTCCGGTTTGACTCCTCTTCTTTTTGTGGTACAATGGGGGTGGAAGCAGAGTACTGTTTCCACCATCGTGTCGGGGATTTTCTCCTGTGTGCCTTTCAATAGATATTTTTTAATATACTGTAAACCCACTGTTCTGATTTAATGAAAGTCTGATGAATCGGTAACGGTATACAGGACCCCCTCCATCCCCGGCAGATTCATACGGATCTCCTCGATCCGAAAAAATCCCGCTCCCCCATATGGCGGGATTTTTTCATTGCGGTTTTCTCTGTGATAAAATAAGAAAAGATGAATTACCCAAGATATTTTACCTGTCATTTTATGATTAAGGAGTTTTCATGCGTATCGTAATTTTAGGCGCGGGGCATCTGGGCTATACGATTGCCGAGCTTCTCTCCAATGAGCAGCATGATGTGGTTGTCGCCGATTCTGATGAAGAAAAGTTATCCAAAGTCCGCGACTCGCTGGATGTACTCACGATCACCGCCAACGGGACAAGTCCGGATTTCACACGGGATCCCGATATACGGGATGCATCTGTTTTCGTGGCGGTGACCGAAATGGATGAGGTGAATATTCTTGCTTCCATGCTGGCGAAGAAAAACGGAATCCCCCACACGATTGCCCGCATCCGCGACCCGAAATTCCTTCAGGAATCCACCGAATATCTCCAGGAAAATTTTGACATTGACCTGGTTCTGAGTCCTGAGCTGGTCACGGCAAAAGAAATACGGCGCATCCTCATGACGCCCGCCGCCCTTAATGTGGGAGATTTCGCCAATGGCCGCGTCCGTTTGTATGAGACACGGATACAGCGCCAATCTCCTTATATCCATATACCGTTCAAAGATTTGGAACTGCCTGATGAAATCCTTGCCGCCATGATTTTCCGTGATCATCAGATGATTATCCCCCACGGCAATGACTGCCTGCTCCCTTACGACAACGCTTACTTCATCGGCGCGCCGGAAAATATAGAAAAATTCAGCCGGGGTATGGCGGAAAGCAGTACCAGGCATATCAAAAAGGCCATCATCATCGGCGCAGGACGGACAGGAACGGCGCTTGCCCCCATGCTGGAAGCCGACGGTATATCCGTAAAAGTCATTGATCTCGATCCGGAGCAGTGCCGGCATATTTCTTCCAAATTAAAAAAGTCCATCGTCCTTTGCGGCGACGGGGCGGATATAGATCTTCTCATGCAGGAAGGCGTTTCTGAAGCGGATGTGGTGATCTGCACGACGAAAGATGAACGGCTGAATCTCCTTGTCGCCCTCCTTGCCAGGCACCTGGGCGCGAAAAAGACAATCGTCCGCGTCGTCCGCGGGGAATATGCGGATCTCATGACACAGGTAGGCGTGGATATCGCCTTGTCAGTCAGGCTTCTGGCGGCAGGCGAGGTTTTGAGTTATGTGCGGAGCCGCAGTGTCGTCTCCGTCTCTCTTCTTGAATCGGCGCAGGTGGAAGCGGTGGAAGTTATCCTGGAAAGCGGCGCTCCTGCCGAAGGCATTCCTCTCATGAAAGCCGGTCTGCCGGCGGAATGTCTTGTAGGCGCTTATGTCCGGAATGAAACGACACATATCCCTGACGGCCGCTCTGTCCTTGCCGCAGGAGACCGGGTCATCATCCTGATCCGTACCCCCTGCTCGGCAAAAGTCCTTCCTTATTTTAAAGGCAGGAAACCGTTATGAATACCACCGTCGTTTCAGCACTCATCGCCAAATTGACTGCGGGATGCGGTCTCGTCCTCCTGCTTCCCCTGCTGACCGCCCTGTTTGGGGAAGAGCCGGTTCTTCCTTTTATTTACTCCATGGCGCTTTGCTTTTTACTGGCCGCATTCCTGCGGTATAAGGGCAAGAAAAAAGTCATCAATCTGAATCCCCGCGACGGCCTTGCGGTGACCGCGCTGTCATGGATATGTATTTCCATTCTTTACCTTTTCCCTTATTTCCTGTCCGGTCTCCTTTCTCCGCTGGACGCTCTGGTAGAAAGCATTTCAGGTCTGACAGGCACCGGCGCCACCGTTTTTTCCGATTTAACCGTTCTGCCGAAAAGCATTCTTTTCTTCCGCTCCCTGACCCACTGGCTCGGCGGCCTGGGAATCATCGTCATCTTTGTGGCGCTCTTCCCGCAGGCCGGAAAAGGAAGCGCCCGCATGATTGATGCGGAAAGCACAGGTCCTTATTCCTCCCGTGCCGTTCCCCGGATCAAAGAAATGGCAAAAGCTCTTTTTGCGGTGTACCTGCTTTTTACTGTTTCTGCCGCATTGATTTACACACTCCTCGGCATGAACTTTTTCGACGCGGTAAATCACGCCTTTTCCACCATCGCCACCGGAGGTTTCTCCACAAAGAATGAAAGCATCGCTTTTTACGACAGTACGCCTCTGAAACTGGCCGTCATATTTTTTATGGTTATTTCCAGCGCCAATTTCGGCATCTATGTGGCTGCCTGGAAACGGGGCATCTGTGTTCTTTGGGAAAATACGGAATTTAAAGTCTATCTTTCCATCGTAGCCGCCGCCACTATCCTTATCTCTTTAAATTTAATGCTGGAAAGCGGATTGTACGCCCCTTCCGCACTGCTGGAAGCGCTTTTTACCTCGGCGTCTCTTTCGTCCACCACGGGATTTATTTCTTACGACTTTGAAACATGGCCCCATTTTTCCCAGGTCATATTGCTCATACTCATGTTCATCGGCGGCTGCGGCGGATCGACTTCGGGCGGCCTGAAAGTAACGCGCATCATATTGCTTTTCAAATCCATGACCGCCGTTCTCCGCCAGAAACTCCACCCCCGGGCCGTCATACAGACCCGTGCAGGAGGAGAAAACTTTTCCGAATCCATGCTCCTCGAGGTTTTCTGTTTCTTTTTCATCTATACGATGTCCATTTTTTTATGGACCGCCCTTATCGCCGCAAGCGGTGCGGATATTCCTTCTGCCCTGGGCCTTTCCATTGCCACCATGAGCAACTCGGGGCCGGCACTGGGACAATTCGGCGCCACCTGCAACTGGTCGTCCATGCCTGCCATGACAAAAATGGTCGTCGCCCTGTCCATGCTTATGGGCCGGCTTGAATCTTTTACGCTTCTCATCCTTTTCCTCCCCTCTTTCTGGAGAAAAAACGGATGGTAAAACAAAACGGATATTTCTCAAGACCAAAGTCTGTCAGGAAATATCCGTTTTCTCATGCAAGGAAAACGTCCCGGGGGTTATGGGGATCCGGGACGACTTCCTTGTATATTTTTTTGCAAATGTCGGGGAACATTTGCTGAAAAGAGGCGCAGAAGCAACATGACTAACAGTCACCTCTGCTGTACATAGTATACCATATATTTCAATCCGATGCAAGGATGATCCTGCCAAAAGCGCAAAGAGGAAATTCCCTTCCCGCTTTGTATTTTACTCCCCCGTTTCCTTATCCCGCCGAAGAGCCGCGTTCTCTTTCCATCAGGATTTTCCTTATCCGTTCCAGCCGGCTGGGAATGTCGGGATGGTCGTCAAAAAGACGGGAAAACCAGTCCCGCCTGCCGCTGCGGAAAATATGTTCCATGTGGACCAGTCCGACGGCAAGTTCCATCCCCAGTCCGAGACCGCAGGCATATTCGTCGGCGGCATATTCATTTCTCCTGCTGCCGAACTGTGTGAAAAACCAAAGAGGAATCTGCAGAAATATTTTCAGGAAATAATATTGTATGAGGATAAAAAAATTGACAATGCCTATAAAAATCCCAAAGACCGGGATCCAGCGTAAAAATGCCAGGAGCAGTGTCACCACACTATAAACATAGACAATGATACCGCTGAACCATTCCATGCCATAGCGCAGAAGACCGAAGCGGCTGTGCCCGTTCTGCAGATGTCCCACCTCATGGGCAAGGATCCCTTTTATCTCTTCTTCGGGAAATTCATTCAGCAGACGTTCCGTGACGGTGATATGGTTTCCGCCGATTGCCCAGGCATTATAATCATCTGCTTTCGCCGTATAAAGACGGAAATCGGATAATTCCAGTCTGCCCCGACGGCAGATATCGCGCATCAGACGTTCCAAATACATTTTCGTTTCTCCCGCAGCCCTACGCCCGCCGTTTTCACGGACAAAGAAATACTGCATGGCACCTGTTCCCGATAAAACGGCAGGCACAAGAACACACGCCAGAGAAAGCTGCAGGATGCGCTCCGTCAGAAGTTCATAATTTCCTGCCAGCTCTTCATGGAAAAAAGGGACAGTAAACAAAAAATAGAGCGCCCAAAAAGAAGCGCTCACGATCCAGTTGGTTATAAAAGTAAAAATAAGCAGAAGAAGATTCATGTTTTTCTCCATCATCCAATAAACGGATTGATTTTCCCCATTATAACACAGGAATGAAACATGATTTCTGTAACGGCCGCCAAAGCAAAGGCGGTCCATGGAAACTGTTCCCTGCGATTCGATTTTCTTCTTCATGGATAAAAAAGTTACCCCGCCGGCCGGTGAGGATACGTAAGATAGTAAAACCAAAAAATAATTATGGCATTTGTTAAACAGTCTGAAAGCAGATTATTTTTTTGTAAAGTACTTTATCTATTAACTCTTGTGAATGTATAGTATAACTGTTCTATATCATATACATCAACTGCCATACATTCAAATACATCTGGATTAAAAATAGCAAGATTATATCCCCTTGGATTTGTGGTGCTGTTGTATTCAATTCCATCATATTCTTGCTTTCCATTATGTGTGATACTTTTAATAAAATCAACGATATATTGTGTAGGAACGTAATCCAATGTGCTGTCACTTCTACGTAAAGATTTACTCATTTCTATATTTAATTTTTCAAGATACTGCTTGTTTATCGCATGATCAAGATAGTCAAGTCCTTCAACAAATGGGCTAATCTCTGCTATAGCACGAAGATCTACTACTGTAATATCTTTCTTTAATTGAAATGTACCAACACTTACAAAATCAAAAACACCAGCACGCACCTCATGCAATGTGGTATCAACATCACTTGCCACATAAAGGCAAACGATGCCTCTAGCATTAGCTCTGCCTTCTAAACTCTTACCAGCCGGAGGAGCTGACATTTCACTTTTCGGATATCCAGATCGATCAGAAATTCTTGCACGATAAAACAGCTTTCCTTTTTTATAGGGTTTGCGAATAAACGAACAATACTTCTCTAAAATATCGAAATTAATTAGTTTTGAATGAAATCTGTTCTTAGTCTTGATTTCCTCAACAAAAGCATCCCAATTATTATTCTTTAATAGAGCATGCTCTCTTAAATACACAGAATCGTATAACTCTGGAATACCAACAGCCCCATTAAAAAGCTCTGGAACATTTGCATAGAGCTCACCGCAAATCGACTTCAATATCTCATAAATTTGTTCTCGCGGAATTTCTGCAAAAATATTCCATCGGTCTTTAAGATCATCAATCAATGATCGAACTTTAGCTCTGGGATAGGTTTCCGGAAGAGTAGTTGAAGGAGCATATATATTTAGTAATTCCTCAAAATAAGGTGTCAAAAAATTTTGGGTATCTGTGTTATAGAGATGCCCCTCATTATGACACAAAGGACATTTTCCAGTATTCAATAAAGGTACAGAACAAATAATAGATATAATCTCTTTATCATTAAAACAGTTTTCACAAAAAATCATTTAACGATCCCCATCTAAATACTTACTCATCAATTCAAGATGGTGCATAATCGAATATTTCTTTACAACACCCAACCCAGGATAAGTCTGATAATAATAAGCCTTTTCAAATGCTTGAATACCTACTGTATTTAATCCCATATTTTGATTCCATTCAACCAATTTTTTAACAGCTTCCGCAAATTTTCGTGCGGGATCAGAAATGTCATCATTAGAATCAGAAACAAAATGTGCAATTCTCAAAATATTCTTCTTATCAAAATATACTATGTGAATTGCTACTGCATATGGAGCAAAACCTGTTTCACTGAACTCCTCACCAACTACAGAATAGTCAGAGAACCCTTTATATCCATCATCCGCATAGTACAAATGATCTGAAGAAAAAAACTCAGTTTCTGTATCCAAATAATCAATGTTCCTGGTTTGCTTTGGAAAATGATCTTCACACATAACACGATTAGAACGAATTCTCCTTCTAAAGTCACCTCTGTCAGGAATCAAAGTATATAAAGGAGTTTTTTCACCAATCACATTCTCATATTCGTCTACATACTCTGGGTTATTGCAAAGCAAGAGCATGGACTCTATAGAATTCCCTTTTTCGATAGCGCTTCTAATATCCTTCTCCAATTCGGGCGTTACATAAAAAGAAGAAATAACACAGGGCGCTTTACATTGCTTTTGAAACTGGGCACTAATGTTAATATTACTTTCTTTTTTTAAATCTTTACTCCAAGAACCCACTTGTGGATTGCGAATGACAGCAATAGGCTTCTCCGCCTCTATAAAAGAATCAATAGTTTTTATATATGTCGATGATACTTTCACCGGTTCCACGATAGGAATAATTTGACTACTAAGAACATTTTCTTTAACACATTCACGAAGTGCTAATAACTCGAATTGACGACCGCGTAAAATGGGAAAATACATAATAACCTCCTGTCTATGTACTTAAAAAGTGACTTAATTTTGCATAGTCACTTTTTTTATAATTTGAAAAATAAATTAAAAACTTTAATTCATAGGGGGTTTTTAAGTACTCATCAATGTCAATTTTCATTCGTAATTTTAATACTCGAATAAACATTCGATAAGCAACATCTGTAGGCAATGACTCAAATAGCCTTTGACATGCCCTATAATATTCAAACTGTGATACATCCGGTAATAGACCAAAAACTTTAATCAAGATTTGCTCATACTCATTTTTACGCAACACCTTAAACATAATTGGCTTTGAAAGCATATCACAATATTCTATAGGTTCCTTACAGATTCTCAATGTCCCTTTTTTAGTTAACAAACAAACACCAGCGGGAGAATTTTGAAGCTTTTGTTGCACATTATCATAATTCTTTTCTGAGGTAACTACAACCATTCTAGAGAATGCTTTATAGTAATCTTCCATTTGACCATCCAAACGGTCAAAATTATCTAATTCAGTTTTTATTTCATACACAATAGCTTTTCCATTTATTAAGATAAAATCCGCTTTAGATTTTCCGATAGGAACTTCTGTTAATGCTGTTGTAGTACGCGGACTATGAACACCGAGCAAAAGTTTATTAAGTAAAGTATTTTTATAATAATACTCATTTTGATATTCACTCTTAAGATGCTGGTAAATTTCACTTATACGTTCTTTATTAGTTTTCCCTAAGTAATCAGCTATATATCTGCGTATTGTTGCTACATATGCTGAACTTTCCCCATCAACTATTACTTGTTTAAAGGTATTTCGAGTAAAGAAACGATTCAGCAATATTGAATTAGCGCTATCCACTCAAAACACCTCCTTTCTATAATAAACCCATGTCTTGTTGCCCTTATCGCATTTAATTGAATTAACAAAATCCCACTTACTTGTATTACATCCTAAATTCAATTAACTTTGCACAGAAATTGAATCTGTTGTTCAGTAATTTTTCATTTTTTCGTAGCTTTCTTTATAGTCATGTGACTTTCCATGATGCATTTTTATGTAAACGATTTATTCTAAATATAGAGTATTCGTTTAAACAAAATTCGTCAAGAACTTCGATAAGGTTATTACTTAGCTATTCTTTTTATTATATTAATCACAACCTTTACCAAGTGCAATTTGCAAAGTTATAAGCGGCACATGGAATGTGCCGCTTATAACTTTATGTCTTTTCCGTAAAAATTAAACACATCTATACTTTTCAGTTACAATTCCCCTAATCATCTTCTTCCACCGCCTATATCTAATTTTTTTATTGAGATTTCGCAAAAAGACAGGAAAAAAATGAATGTCTATTAATCTAAAATTCTAAGATACCATTGAAGATTGTTAGGTGTCCATTTAATTTTACAAATTCCAGGCAGCGTCAGAACTTTCCGCCTCCTCCGCCGTTGCCTCCGTTTCCGCCGCCCATGGAGCCGCCTGCTCCGACGACACCGTCATCTTTCTTTTCGGGAAGGGGCGTGACGATACGGTTGGTATAGAGGTAGTAGTCATTCTCGCCGGTCACGGCAAAACTGTCTTTGTCAAGATAGTGGGAAGCGTTCACACCGGGCTCCACATTGCTCATCGTTCCTATAAGGTAGTTCCTTACGCCGAAGGAGCCGAGCAGGGAAAGGACAGCGGCAATCCCCAGTCCGAGAAAACTGAATTGATCGTCAGGATCATACGCTTTCCCTTCTTTCTCATAGTAGGAAAGAAGGAAGTCTGCCTTCTCCGCATAAGCTTTGAACGCTTCCGCGTAATTCCCTGCGGAAAGCTTGCTTACAAAGGCGTCTTTCATAAGTTTGATGCCTATATCATTGGTAATCATCGCCTTCATTTTGGGATCGGTGGCAATGTACCAGTCGCGTTCCTGCATATCAAGAACGAGAACCATATTTCCTTTTTCCCCGCCTTTGATCACAGTGCCGAGAAGTTTATCGGCATAATCGCCGATTTTCATTCCCTTCACGGAGGGCTGGGTGACAACAGCGATACGGACATTATGTTTCTTCTCTACCGCTTCCAATGCGTTCTTTACTTCCGCGGCCGCCTCACCTTTCACGATCTCCGCCCCGTCATAGAAAGACGGCATCTCCGCCGCGTCAGACATCACGGGCAGAAAGAGGACAGCAAGGAGCATCGCTAAGATTTGAAATATTTTTTTCATAGTTCCGCCTCCTTATAAAGAACCGAACATCATTTTAATGAGGAAGTAAAGGATGGGAACGAAGACGACAAATGCCGCCGCCGTGTACATGGATGCTTTATTTTTATCCACCGGCAGGCTTCCCACAAACTTGCCGCTCTGGGCGTTCATAATGAAAGTATACGGCGTGCCGTTATAAGTGGTGGAAAGAATCCATACCGGCGCAAGGGCATAGGAAACGGTGTTTTCATCTTTGGACACGAAACCATCTTCCCGATTACAGCTTGTATAACCGGTGACAGTGTCATCCATCTGCGCAAGCGCGGTATTTGTTACCAGCTCATCGGCGCGGGGCGCCATTTCTTCCGCCGGCACATCATACTTATCGGCCAGGTACCCTGCCAGGTATGCCGTGGTAAAAGGAACCATGGTGGAATAATCGAAAGGTCCGATACTTTCCATCCATGTATCGTCCATTTTCTTACTGCCGTCCATAGGTACCCGGTTAAATTTCATTTCTCCCTCACGGTCGCACCGGTAAACCCTTTCTTCCGTGATCTGATTCTTTCCAACAACGAAAGTATTTACATTTTTCGCTTTGTAGCTGGCGGTAGCGGTGACTTTGGAGTCAAAGAGCCAGAAAGGAACATACATGCCCTGAATCGCATCCACCCGGTTCTGGCTGACGAAATTGGACGGCAGGAGTAATTTCCCCTTGTAGAAATTTTTAAAGGCTTCCTGGGCATCCTTTTTCGTCTTCTGGAACGGAATCACATAGTCGGGACGCAGAGCGCCGTCATAACGCTGGGCAATCATCGTCGGGTTTCCGCAGTAGCAGCATTCCGTGGCAATCGTATTTTCATCGCAGACGATTTCCGCTCCGCAGGAAGAACAGGTAAAGGCGCGGAGAATTTTCGCCTCGTCTTCGCTCCATTCCTTTCCCGCACCGTCAGTATCCCACTTTTTCTGCCGCGCTTCTTCCGCTTTTGCCGCGTTTTCTTCCTTCGCCGCGTAGAACGCTTCCAGATCAGCGATGGACAGTTCCGTGCCGCAGTATTCGCAGGTCACATGATCCGCGCCGGGAGCATATGCAAGAGGAGCGCTGCAATTGGGGCATTTAAAGCTTACTGAAGTATCAGCCATAAGTACCTCCTTTTCCATAATCGCCGCCTTTTCCATAAAGGAAACAAAACGGCAGTGTGAAATAGGGACAGGGCAGCAGTAGATCTATGCCCGCCGCCCTTTTCTCAACTGTTCCATTACGGACGGGGATGTCCGCAGTTGGCACAGAACTTGCCTTTATTCTTCGTACCGCATTCACTGCAGGTCCAATCAGCCGCAGGAGCGGGCTTGCCGCAGTTGGCACAGAATTTGCCCGTATTCTTTGTACCGCATTCCGCGCAGGTCCATTCAGCCGCAGGAGCGGGAGCGGGTTTTCCGCAGTTGGCGCAGAACTTGCCTGTATTTCCTCCTGTACCGCACTCCGCACATTTCCAGCCCGCCGGCTGGGGAGCGGGAGCAGGTGCCGGCGCGGGTGCCTGCTGGGGCATCTGCTGTTGCTGCTGGCCTGCCATACCGTACAGGTTGGACGCGTTCATACCGCCTGCCGCGCCTGCCATATTCATACCCATAAATCCAAATGCTGCACCCATGCCGCCTTCATTGCCCGCCGCCGTACGCATAGCGTCAGACTGTGCGTCTACGAGAACTCCCGCCCCCATAGCGGGATTTGACATGGCCATGCCCATTTGGATCTTCTGGATCTTCGCTTCGTCTTCCTCATTGGCCTTGACACTGTTCACACCGAAAGAGACGATAGCAAGGCCGCGGAGCTCCGTCCATTTCTTGGAAAGCACTTCATTCAGGGCCTCGGCAATTTCAAACGTGTGTCCCGCCAGATCGGTGTAGTCGATGCGCTGGGCAGAAATCTTGGCAAATGCCGGCTGGAGAGCCGTAAGCAGTTCCGATTTCAGCTGGCCGTCAATCTGGGAACGCTCATAACTGTCCGACGCGTTGCCTGCCACATTGGTGTAAAAGAGGATCGGATCTACGATTTTGTAACTGTATTCACCAAAACAGCGGATACGGACGGATAATTTCAGCCCGGTATCCGCATCAACCACCTTGAACGGAATCTCGCTGGGCGTACCGTACTTGTTCCCCACGATTTCCTTTGTGTTGAAGAAATAAACGCGCTGGTCTTTCCCTGTATCGCCGCCAAAGGTAAAACGTCTTCCCATCTGTTTGAATACGGCGATGACGCTTTCCTTATTCAGACCGCCCGTGAAGAGCGACGGTTCCGATGACTGATCGTAGGTATACTCTCCCGGTTCGGCGCAGAGATCGACAACCTTGCCCTGTTCCACAATCATCATGCACTGCCCGTTGTTGACGGCAATGACGGATCCGTTGGAAATAATGTTGTCTTCTCCGCCTGTGTTCGAGCTGCGGCCGCCGGTCCGTTTCTGTCCTTTCATCATGAGGACATCAGGCGGCATGCTGTCACAATAGAAGAATTCCTTCCACTGATCGGCCAGTACGCCTCCGACCGCGCCCATTCCTGCTTTAATAAGACCCATACTCTCTCCTCCTTCTTCATAAATAATTAATTATATATATATCTGTTTATATTTTATCATGTAAGCACCTTATTTATCCACAGATTCCCTGCACCGCAGATATAGAAAAAATCTTACTCATCATTATTGCATGACAAATACACATAAGATTTCCTTCCGGCACCTCTTTTGAAATGCGGGCACCATAAAAAGACGGCATCTCTGCCGCCTCATGTCCTTTTACTTTTTAAATCCCGCCTTCAGTTACGCACGGAATAAAAAACGCATCGTATACGCTCCGCCTTTCCTGTCTTTCTTTAAATCATCCGTTCTTTAAATTCCTTATCCATGCCCCGCGCCTTGCATTCTTTGCAAAAACCGTAAATTTCCACACGATGCTCCGTCACTTCAAATCCGTTTTCTTCTGCCAGACGGTCTTTATACTCCGGTTCCAGACGAACCTCGACAGGGAAAATCTTATTGCACGACAGGCACACCGCGTGGTGCACATGGTCGCCCTGCGTATATTCATACCTCGTCAATCCGTCAGCAAGCATCGTCGAACGGAGAAGCAGTCCCTTTTTTGCCAGCGCTTCACAATTACGGTACACCGTAGAAAGACTGAGCTTAGTATCTCTCTTCCGCACCGCTTCATATACATCCCCCGCGGTCATCGGCAGGCTCTTCTGGAGCACCTTCAAGATCATGACACGCGCTTTCGTACGTTTTAAATGCTTCTTTTGAAGTATTTCCTCAAAACTGTCCATTCGTCTGCTCCCCTTGAAACCGCTCTTTGCCCTCACGGCAAATTACATAGTATACGTTGTAATTTCAATTAGATTATATCATATCGGAAAATATATGGAAATCATTTTTCAATCCGTGCGTCCTGCCGGCATTTCAAAATAAATACGATTCATCCGCTCCTGCATTTATAATAAGAAATTAATTTTATTCTTATTCTATACCATCAAAAATATATTTTCCACAATTCCTTTTGGTGTCATTAAAGAGAAAATAGTGATATAATGTGTTCACATTTAAACAGGGAGAACTCCCTTATTCCATGGGCACATCCCAAAGGAGATCATCGTGGGCGCCAATATCCGTAAGCATTGGAACGATCCTGTCTGCATACAGCGCGTTCTCTTCATGCTTGTCATCACCCTCATCGGCACTTTCATCTATGCCGCCGGACTCAATATATTCCTTGTTCCCCATCACTTTCTCGCAGGCGGCGTCACAGGCATCGCCATGATTCTCTACTACCTCATGGACATTCCCATCGGCCTGTCCAATCTGGTACTGAATATACCTGTACTCATTCTGTCCCTGAAATTCATGGGAAAATTTTATACGGTCATCACCATTTTAAGCACAGTGAGTCTGTCGCTCTTCATCGACCTCACCGCTTTCATGGCGGACTGGTGTGTCATCAGCAATCCTCTTGTCGCTGCCATATCGGGGGGCGTTGTCCTCGGCGCCGCCCTGGGACTTCTCTACCGCTACAATTCAAACAGCGGAGGCCTCGACGTCATTGGCGCGGTTATCAAAAAATTTTACAATCTGGAAATCGGCTACGTCGTCTTCGGCCTGAACTTCATCATCATCATGTCCAGCGCGTGGATCTTTACACTGGAGCCTGCCATCTGCACCCTCATCGCCATGTACATCAATGCCACCGTTTCCAGCCGTATCGTCATCGGTTTCGCCCAAAGGAAAGCGGCTTTCATCGTTTCCGACAAACCGCTTGAAGTGGCGGACACCATTCTGAGAAATATTCATCACGGCGCCACCCTTCTCTACGGACAGGGCGGGTTCAGCGGAAAAGACAAGAAAATCGTCTTCGCTATCGTGGATCTGACGCAAGTCACCAAACTGCGCCATTTCATCGAGGACATAGACCCCCACGCCTTCCTTTTCATTATGAACACCACCGACGTCATCGGCCGCGGCTTCACCAGCCCCCTCACGCCGAAACTCCCCGGCACCACCAGGTACACCTTCGGTGCTGACGGAAAAATGACTCCCACCCGCTCATGGAGCTGGGAAATGGAACAGGAATCCCATAAGTAAAAGAAAAAGCCGCCGGCCATACTTTCCCAAGCATGCCAAGCGGCTTTTCAGCTGCCTACTTTCCTTCCATCTTCCCTATATTCTCTTTCATCTGCGCTGCGGAATCCATCAGCTTCTTCGCTCTTTCCATCATCTGATCCAGACGGTCCGATCCCTTTTCTCCGGCACGCATCCCCTCCCCGAAATAACTGCCGTCAAAACGACCGCCGCGGATATCCACGTAATAGTCACCGATCACTCCGCTCTGCGAAACGGTAAACTCCGCGTCCAGAGGAATCTGCGCATCTTTCTTTATACGCATTTCAAGAATCCCTTCATTTCCTTCCGTGGAAATTTTGGACACTTCCCCCACACGGACACCGGCATAACGCACTTCATTTCCTTTTTTGATTCCCTGTACACTGGAAAAGGATGCTGTCATGCGGAAATAATTCCCGTCAAACCAATCTTTCGGACGGACAAAAAGAAACACCGCCATGGCGGCAACCAAAACGATGAACGCCATCATGCCGGTTTTTACTTCTTTTGTCATACCCCGCCTCCTTCCTCACTTCTTTTTCACCTTCCGGCTTCCTCGCCAATTCAATACCGCCTATTCTATAGATCTTTCGCTTCCGCTTAGGATGATGCTTAACATCCCCCTCATTATGACTCCTTGCCGTCCGCCATCATTCAGCACTTTTAGCTGACAGCTCACAGCTGATAGCTTTTATCTTCTTACCGATTCCCTCACCACGGGTACAGATCCTTCACGTTCGTTCAGGATGACGTTTAACGTTTCCCTCATTATGACTCCTTTTCCTCAAATCGTCATTCTGAATGGACGCAAGAATGCTTTGTGAAAAAGCAGCAAAGCAGCAATATGGCACGGAGTGAAGAATCTATGACTCGGATGACGCCTTACCGTCTTCCTTATCACGACAATAGATTCTTCGCTGTCGCTCTGAATGACGCCTTGCCACTTTCCTCACCACGGCAGCAAATTCTTCGCTGCCGCTCACACGAGGACGCTTAACGTTTCCCATCATAGTGACTCTTTCCTTCAATCGTCATTCTGAATGGACGCAAGAATGCCTTGTGGGAAAAACGGGAAACAGCAACATGACACCGAGTGAAGAATCTATGACTCGGATGACATCTTACCGCTTTCCTCACCACGGGTATAGATCCTTCACATTCGTTCAGGATGACGTTTAACGTTTCCCTCACTACAACAGCAAATCCTTTGCTGTTGTTTCATATGACACCTAATGGAAATCATATGCTTCGGCTTTTAACTCACAGCTAATGGCTAACAGCTTATAGCTGACAGCTTCTAGCTTACATTCTCCGACTTCCATCTTCTGATGATTTCCTAAAAATATATGCCGCTGCGCCTTCCGCCATTTTTACCCCCTGATGGGCTACACCTTCTACAGTTTCCAGTTTCCAGCGGAAAGGAACCCGGAGCTCTTCTGCTTTCGCCCGGCATTGATGAAAATAATTCGTGCACCGCTCCATACGGTTCATCCCCTGGGCATCCGCTTCAGGCGTATCGCGAAACGGCGGTTTCCGCTCCACATCCTTTTCACCCATAAAGAGAATGACCGGCTCTGCAAACGCTTCCCCAAGTTCCTCATCAGTAATCCCTACATTCTTTATACCGTAAGGATAATCAATATCCCTGTCAGGCATGGTAAACCAGCCGGAATTGGCCACGGCGATTACATCCACGTTTTTCTTTTCTCCGAGGAGCGCCCATCGATGGACAAACTGCCCGCCCGCGGAATGACCGAAAAGAATAACTTTTCCTGTTGCCTGTGTACGGCTTTTCACTTCTTCCACAATCCGGTCTACCACAGAAAACGTCCTCTTTTCTTTTTCACGGACATGACCGTCTGTATCCATGATGCCGCCTTCCTGATACCATCCCGCGCCGGGATATTTCCTTTCCGTCAGTTCCGGACAAACGATCAGCATATTTCTTTCCTCCGCCAGCTTCCGGAGCGCTTTGCAATATTCCGCGCCAGCCCTGCCAAAGCCATGGAATGCAATAAAGACGGCATCCTTTTCCGTCCACCTGCCGGGGCGATAGTAGTACAGGCAAAGAGCATCCTGATTCACCCCTGTCCGTTCCCTGATGCAGGACATACTTTCTCCCGCCGGAATGGGGCGTACCGCCATTTCCTTTTTCCTTTTCGGCAGAAGCCACACAGCAGCAGCCGCAGCAGCGACAGCGGTGAGTGCTTTGAAAATTTTATTTCCCATCATTTCTCCTCATCCATTACTTCTATCATTTTTATGAAATCCTTTTCTATCGGCATTATACCACAGGGGTCTTCTTTTCAATTTCCCATATCTTTCTATCGGTCTTCATCAAATTTTATTGCCATCTCTCCACCGGGACTGTATATTCTCCCTTTGGTACTCTCCTATAAAAATTATATGTAACCTTATTTCTTCGTTCAGCCCTTCTTTTAAAATGACTTCAAGTTATTGTTTTTGTATTTTGGAATACATTTTACTCATTACCATAGATCCATTTTTCTATTTACTCTCCATTAATTGTATTGTTTCTCTTTTCAGAAATTGCTCTTTATTTGTGTATACTTATTTCATAAGAGCCCCCGCCCGCAAGGAGCCTCAGCGCTTTTTATATTGTTGTACGGCGGCCGGCATGATACAATCAGAAAGAGAAATGCGGACAAGATCAGACTGCATTTATTTTATTGGGGAAATGTAAGGAGGTTTTTCAATTATGAAAAAGAAATTGGCTCTGCTCGCCGCAGCGGCAGTCGCTGCAGGTATCCTTCTCGGCGGATGCGGCGGTTCCAAGGGCAGCGACACGAAAAGCAGTTCTGCCGCCTGGAAACCGGAAAAAGACGTAAAGATTATTGTCGCTTATAAAGCCGGTTCCGGTACGGATACAGGCGCGCGTCTGCTGGCCAACAGTGCCAAGAAGTATGTAGGCCAGACCCTGGTCATCGAAAACAAACCCGGGGCTGACGGAAAAATCGGCTGGACGGAACTCGCCAAAGCCAAACCGGACGGATACACACTGGGATTCATCAATCTGCCGACCTACACCACGCTCGCTTCCCAGAAGGGCACTGCCTTTGATGAAAAGTCCATTATCCCGATTGCAAACCACCTGACGGAAACCGCTGTCGTTGTTGTCAAAAAAGACGCAAAATGGAAGGATCTTAAGGAACTCGTTGCAGACGCACAGGCGAACCCGGGACAGCTGAAAGCTTCCACTAACGGTGTACAGGCGTCCAACCATACCTCCGCTCAGCTTCTCGCCCAGTCCGCGAAATTTGAATACAATGCCGTTCCTTACGGTGGTACCGCTGACCAGCTCCTTGCTCTCCGCCAGGGCGAAGTAGATTTCTCCTGTGCCAAAGTTGCCGACGTCATCAAACTGGTTAACGGTGAAAATGCCGAACTCCGTGTCCTCGGCGTATTTGACGAAAAGCGCGATCCCCAGCTGCCTGACGTTCCGACACTCGGCGAACTCGGCTACTACAATAAATGGTATGGCTCCGCCCGCGCTATTGTCGCCCCGAAAGGTACCCCTGAAAATATAATTAAATTCTATGAAGACGCTTTCAAAAAGACCATGGAAGACAAAGATGTTGTGGAAGCCCACAAGAAAGCCGGCATGGTTCTCGATTACAAGGACAGCAAAGATCTGGGCAGACTCATTGACGAGCAGCTCGCTTTCTGCAAAGATGTAGTCAGCAAACTGTACGAAAAGAAATAATAGTGCAAGTGCTGCATGAAACAGGGGAAATCACGCATTTCCCTTTAAGCGTCACCGCGTTTCATTAGACAGAAAACCTGCTTCTTTTCCAAGGGGCAGGTTTGTCCGTTCTGACCGGTTTGAAACCGCGGAGGTTCTCTTTAAGGAGTATTGTATGAAAAAATCAGATATTTATATCTGCGGATTCATGTATCTTTTCTCATTTTTCTTTTTATATCTGACATTGGACTTTCCCGAACCGGCAAGACACTATCCGTATTTCGTCATCGGGCTGCTCCTTCTTCTGACGACGATCCGCATGAGCCATCTGTTCCGCGATTACAGAAGAGAGCACAAAATCATCAGCGACAGTTCCCAGGTATTTGACGGCTTTCTCCCGAAACAGTTCTGGGTCATGTTCGCCGCTTTCCTCCTGTTCTTTCTCCTGATGTACCTCTTCGGCTTCTACATCGCCTCCATCGTATACATCTTCATCTGCCTCCGCTTCTTCAGGATCGAAATGAAATACATCCTTCTTGTCCTGATCTGCATGGCCGCCCTCATCTACGGTACATTCGATGTATTTCTCAATGTACCCCTGCCTGACGGGATCATTATGGAAGAATTCTTATAACCGGAGGAAATACCATGGATGCAAACACATTCGGACTCATGTCGGCAGGTTTTGCCAACGCCCTCATGCCGTCCAATCTAATCATGATAATCATCGGCGTCACCATCGGAATCGTTGTCGGCTGTATGCCAGGCCTTTCCGCCGCCATGGGCGTAGCGCTTCTTCTGCCGCTTACCTTCGGCATGGCTCCCGAAACGGGACTGATCATGCTCGGCGGCATTTACTGCGGCGCCATCTTCGGCGGTTCTATTTCCGCCATCCTGATCCATACCCCCGGCACACCCGCTTCCGCGGCAACGGCGCTCGACGGGTATGAACTCACCAAACAGGGAAAAGCCGGCAAGGCACTCGGCACGGCATGCATCGCTTCTTTCTTCGGCGGTCTCCTTTCCTGTATTTCCCTTTATTTCTTTGCTCCCATGCTTGCTGAACTGGCTATGAAGTTCGGAAGCCCTGAATATTTCTGGCTTGCTCTCTTCGGACTCACCATCATTGCGGGCGTCACCACGGGCTCCATGGTGAAAGGACTCATGAGCGGCGCCTTCGGCCTCATTCTTTCCACCATCGGCATGGATCCCATGGAAGGTACGGAACGGTTCATGTTCGGCATAGACGAACTGTACAACGGCATTAATGTCACCTGTGCCCTCATCGGTCTCTTTTCTCTTTCCCAGGTCTTCATTCTTGCGGAAAAAGCGATTAAGGAAAGAGGAAGTATCGTCAAATTTCACGACTCCGTCATGCTGAAATTCCGTGAGCTGAAACAGATCGGTCCGACCGTCATCCGTTCCTGGCTCATCGGGAATATCATCGGCATCCTCCCGGGCGCGGGCGCTTCTATCGCCTGCTTCCTGGGCTATAATACGGCAAAACAGTTCTCCAAAAATCCGGAAGATTTCGGCCGCGGCTCCATTGAAGGCGTCGCCGGTTCAGAAGCGGCAAACAACGCCGTTACCGGCGGCTCCCTCATTCCCACACTGACACTGGGCATTCCGGGAGAATCAGTGACCGCCGTGCTCATGGGCGGCCTCATCATCCAGGGTCTCCAGCCGGGCCCGGAGCTTTTCACCAAGTACGCTCCCATGACTTACACCTTCTTTGCGGGGTTCGTCATTGTCCAGTTCTTCATGCTCCTCATCGGTCTCGGAGGATGTCGCATATTTGCCCACATTTCCAAATTGTCCGACGCTGTCCTTATTCCCTGCATCTTTGTCCTCTGCGTTGTCGGCTCCTTTGCCATCAATAACAGCTTTGTCGACGTAGTTATCATGTTCATCTTCGGCATTATGGGCTACCTGATGAGAAAGCTGGGATTAAATACGGCGGCCGTCGTCCTCGCCCTTATTTTAGGACCGATCGGCGAAAGAGGCCTCCGCAGAAGCCTGACTCTTTCGGGCAATGATATCACCATTCTGTTCTCCACCCCCATCTGCTGGGTACTCATCACCCTCTGCATCCTTTCCTCTTTCTCCCCGCTTCTCATGGACTGGCTGAAAAAAGGAAAACAGGCAATCAAAGGGAAATAAAAGAAATACCCCTTCATACATTTCCCACGCAAAAACGGATCCGCGCCATATATGCAGATCCGTTTTACTATGCATTGAAATAATTTCACCCGCAGTTCCGGAAATGCGCCTCTCCTCTGAGAACGGATGAAAAGCCGACAGCCCTTCGTCTCCTTCCATTCAGAATGACGTCTTACGGTTTTCCTTACCACGGGTACAGATCCTTCGCTATCGCTCAGGATGACGTCTTACCGCTTTCCTCACCACGGCAGCAAATTCTTCGCTGGCGCTCACACGAGGACGCTTAACGTTTCCCGTCATAGTGACTCTTTCCTTCAATCGTCATTCTGAATGGACGCAAGAATGCTTTGTGAGAAAGACAGAAAACGGGACAGTGACACAGAGTGAAGAATCTATTACCTTGAATGACATCTTACGGTTTTCCTCGCCACGATAACAGATCCTTCGCTATCGCTCGGGATGACGCCTTACCATCTCCCTCACTACGGCAGCAAATCCTTCGCTGACGCTCAGAATGACGTCTTGCCATCCGTCGTCATTCAGCACTTTTAGCTGCCAGCTCACAGCTAACGGCTCACAGCTATCAGCCATCATTCCCTTTCCGAAAGATTAGGGTTATTTATAAAAATAGTGGCAAAAGGCATTCAGTTTTTATATATTTCCATGTATAATAAAGTACAAACAGAAGGAAGCGCTGACCATTTGTATTGGTGCAGTTTTTATCTTCCCGTAAGGAAAACCGCGGAGTCATAGAGAATTTCGTTTTTTCGACAAGGTAAATAAAAAACGCGCCGCCGTGAAAGCGGGAATTTTGCGCTTTCTTTTTATAGTTGCCTGATTGCGGGCATAAAGCGGCTGCGGCGTCACCGCTTCTATACTTCCCTGAAAGGTCGTGTTCGGGACATGAAAGAATTGGTCCGTCTGGAGGGAATCACCAAGGCTTACGGTGATCATGTCATTATCCCCCTGCTCTCACTCTCTATCCATGATGGCGAGTTTTTAACTTTATTAGGTCCTTCCGGCTGCGGAAAGACGACTCTTCTCCGTATGCTTGCAGGGCTGGACACTCCGACAAAAGGAAAAATCATCCTTGACGGGCAGGATATCACGAATCTCCCCCCTTATAAACGGGATGTGAATATGGTATTCCAGAATTACGCTTTGTTCCCCCATATGACGGCGGAGGAAAATATCGGTTTCGGCCTGCGCATGAAAGGTGTCGGCAGGGAAGAAGCCGCAAAACGCACACAGAAACTGCTGAAACTGATCCGGCTGGAAGATCTCCGCAGTCGGTATCCTTCGCAGATGTCGGGAGGGCAGCAGCAGCGTGTCGCCGTAGCCCGCGCCTTGGTAAATAATCCGAAAATGCTTCTTTTGGACGAGCCCCTCGGCGCTCTTGATTACCAGCTCCGCAAAACGCTCCAGATCGAGCTGAAAGACCTGCAGGAAGAACTCGGCCTTACTTTCGTATTCGTCACCCACGATCAGGAAGAAGCCCTCACCATGAGCGACCGTATCGTTATCATGGACAAGGGAGAAATCCAGCAGGACGATGACCCCAATACGATTTACCATTATCCGAAAACAAAATTTGTCGCCGAATTCATAGGAGAAAGCAATTTCTTTGATGACGGAAAAGAAATCCTTGCCCTTCGTCCTGAAAAACTGAATCTCTGCGGCGGAAAAGATGGCGATGATTCCCATCCCGCGCCGCGCTTATTCGGCACGGTGGACGATGTGATTTTTTACGGCACCATTGATAAAGTATTCATCCGTCTTGACGGCACGGGCCAGGAAGTCCTCGCCTACCAGTACTTTGATGACGTCCACCGTTGGCAGATCGACGACCATGTAGGCATCTGGTGGTATGAAAAAGACGAGGTCAGAGTAGAACGATGAAAAGAAACGGAAAATATCTGCTCCTGCCGTCCATGATCTGGCTGACCGTTTTCTTTGTCATCCCCATGCTCATCGTGGTAGCGGTTTCTTTCGCTTCCCGCACGACGTACGGACAGATCGTTTTTGACTGGACTTTCCAAAACTATGCAAGATTTTTGGATCCTCTTTATATTTCCATTTTTGGACGGACAATTTTCATAGCCGTCGTAACCACGGTATGTACCATCCTTATGGGCTATCCGCTGGCATACTGCATCGCCCGGCTCCCCCGCCGTCTGCGGCAGAAAGGGCTGATCCTCTGTATGATTCCTTTCTGGATCAATTTCCTTATCCGCTCCTATGCGTGGGTGATCATTCTCCGCAGCCAGGGCGTGCTGAATACGATTCTGATGAAGCTGGAAGTTATTTCCCAGCCGATCCAATTTCTGTATAATGAAGGCGCCGTCATGCTGGGCATGGTATACGCCCTTCTTCCTTTCATGATCCTCCCCGTTTACGTCTCCATTGAACAGCTCGACCGCAGGCTTTTAGAAGCAGCCGCCGATCTGGGCGCTTCCCCCGTGACAGCATTCCGAAAAATCACCCTGCCTCTGACGATGCCCGGCATCGCGGCAGGAACGGTATTGGTCTTCATTTCTTCCCTCGGCATGTTCGTCGTCCCCGATGTCATGGGCGGGGCGAAAGCGGCTCTCGTGGGCAATGTCATACAGAACCAGTTCCTCTCCGCCCGTGACTGGCCTTTCGGCTCGGCACTGTCCATCGTGCTTGCCCTGCTTTCCCTCATTCTTATTTTCCTGTACTATCGGGCGATTCAGGCGCAGAAAGGAGACAGCGATGCAGAAAACATGGCGTAGCCATCTCCTTGTTTCTTACGCTTTGGCAGTGCTGGCCTTCCTTTACCTGCCCATTCTTATCCTGGCTCTGTACTCCTTCAACGACTCCCGCATGAACGCTGTGTGGGCAGGCTTCACGTTTAAATGGTACTCCCAGCTTTTTAATAACCGCCATGTGGCGGAGGCGCTCGCCAATACACTTATCATCGGATTCATTTCCACGGCGGTGTCCACCATTCTCGGCACGACCGCGGCGCTCGCCCTTCACAAATACCGTTATAAATATCGGGGAATCCTGAACGGCTTTATCTACCTTCCCATCCTCATTCCCGAAATTGTCATGGGGCTTTCCCTTCTCGTCCTTTTTTCCCAGATCCATTTATCTCTGGGAAGAACGAGCATCATTCTCGCCCACATTACCTTCTGCCTGTCCTTCGTGGTCATCACAGTGGGCGCGCGGCTTGACGGGCTGAAGCAGGAATACGAAGAAGCCGCCGGCGATTTGTATGCCCGTCCGTGGCAGTGCTTCCGCTACATCACGCTTCCCCTCATCATGCCGGGAATCACTGCGGGCGCGCTCATCGCTTTCACACTGTCCATCGATGACTTCATCATCAGCTTCTTCGCAGCCGGACCGAATTCGACAACTCTCCCGCTTTACATCTACGCCATGGTGAAGCGAGGGATTTCTCCGGAAATCAATGCCCTTTCCACCCTCATGATCGCCGCTGAAATCGCGCTCGTCCTTCTGGCGGATTTTTTTCAGATCCGGCAGGCGGGAACCGGCAGAAAAAAAGAACTGCCCGATGACCGGCAGTAAACAGCTTCTCTTTTCTCATGATCCGCCGCCCCAAAGTATTCCTTGATTGTCTTAGACAGGAGTTCTCATGGATATCAATTTCCTTTTATTTGAGCAGTTTGAAACACTGGATCTCTTCGGTCCGGTCGAAATATGCGGCCGCCATCCCGATTTCCAACTTCACTATATCTCACAAAATGGCGGCCTTGTCACGAGTACGCAGGGTGTAAGAATTGATACGGAACCCCAAAGGAATATGAATACATCAGGTGTACTTGTCATTCCCGGCGGTGCCGGTACACGCACACTGATAAAGGAGGAACCTTTTTTGAAAAATTTACGCCGTCTTTCGGAAGACGCCTCTTTCGTCCTGTCCGTCTGTACCGGTTCCGCCCTTCTTGCCCGATGCGGGATCCTCGAAGAGAAAAGGGCTACCTCCAATAAAAGAGCTTTCGACTGGGTCGTTTCCACATCCGATAAAGTCCATTGGATAAGAAAAGCACGCTGGGTGCACGACGGAAAATTTTATACCTCTTCCGGCATTTCTGCAGGAATGGACATGACGCTCGGCTTTATCCGCGACCGTTTCGGCGCACCTGCCGCAGAACGTATCGCCTGCCGTATGGAATACATATGGAACAAAAATCCCGACATTGATTTCTTTGGTACATAAGAACCATCCTATGCTCAATCCCCTACATCCCCATTATCCCGAACCGATTTTCGTTTTCCCTGAAGGAGATTTCCTATGAAAAAATTCTTTTCCCTTTTCCTCGCAGGCGCATGCCTTGCCGCTGCCGGCTGCGGATCCGCCCCTGACAGTAATACGAAAAGCGGGGGAGACACGCAAGTCCTGAACCTGTACAGCTGGGCGGACAACTTTTCTCCCGACGTCCTTTCGGATTTCGAAAAGAAATACAACTGCAAAGTCAACTACGACGTTTTTGCGAACAATGAAGAACTCCTCGCGAAAATACAGGCAGGCGGTTCGGAGTATGATGTCATCCAGCCGTCAGACTACATGGTAGCCACCATGATCAAGCTGGATCTCCTCGAAAAACTGGATAAAAGTAAAATAAAGAATACGGAAAATATGCTTCCCGCCCTGCAGAATCCTCCCTATGACCCTTCAGGCGATTATTCTGTCGTCTATACCTGGGGTGTCACGGGCATCGCTTACAATACAAAATACATCAAAGATACGCCCAGCTCATGGAATGATTTGTGGAAAGACGAATACAAAGGCCGTGTCATCCTGCTCAACGACAACCGTGAAGTCATCGGCATGGGACTCAAGAAAAACGGGCATTCCGTAAACTCGAAAGATCCAAACGAAGTCACACAGGCCGTCGATCAACTCCGTAAACTGACACCCAACCTTCTCGCCTTTGACACCGACACCATCAAGCAGAAATTCATCGCCGAAGAAGCCTGGATCGGCACCATGTGGTCCGGCGATGCTTCTTTTACCCACAAGGATAATCCAGACATTGCCTTCATTATTCCCAAAGAAGGCGCCGTCATATGGGCGGACACCTTTGCCATCCCCAAAGGAGCGAAACACAAAGAACTGGCGGAAGCTTTCATCAATTACCTCTATGATCCGCAGGTCAGCGCGAAAAATTACGAATACATCGGCTACAACGACCCCAACGCCAAAGCGGAAACCTATCACTCCGAAGAATATAACAAAGATCCCATGCTGAAAGCCGCCCGCGACTACATCTCCCGCGGCGAATGGCTTGAAGACATCGGGGAAGCCCTCACCATGTACGACAGGGCATGGACAGAACTGAAAATAGGAAAATAGAAATAAGAGCCACAAAAGCAAAAGACGGTTGCACTGACCGTCTTCTTTGCTCCGAATCCTACCGGTTCGGATTAAATACTTTGCAAGGATACTCGCTCGCCGGGATGATTCAAATCGTAAAAGAATATTTAGCCTGCAGCTGACAGCTCACAGCTGATAGCTTTTATCTTCTTGCCGCTTTCCCCACCACGGTAATAGATCCTTCACATTCGTTCAGGATGACGCTTTACTGTCCGTCATCACTCAGAACGGGGGCAGAAAAAAAATCTTCATTCTATTCTTTTGCGTCATTCCCCCAAGCCAGTATCCTCCGTCCGGCTTCGCCGGCCACCTCCTTATAAACAAGGAGGCTTACCCAATCCCTATTCTTCCCGTCAGAATCCCTTTCCTCAACATTGTAGCAGATCCTTCGCTGGCGCTTTGAATGACGCCTTACCGATTCCCTACCACGGGTGCAGATCCTTCACATCCGCTTAGGATGACGATTAACGTTTCCCTCATTATGACGCCCTTTTCTCCAATCGTCATTCTGAGCGGAGACAAGAATATGCCTTGTAAGAAAGCAGGAAAACGGGACAGTGACACAGAGTGAAGAATCTATGACTATGATGACGCCTTGCCGTCAATACCGCTTTTACACAAGGATCATGGAACCTGCCGCCAGGAGAAGCCCGTAGGTCAGGCGGTTGAACATCTGCTGGTTAATCATGCTGTGGATTTTATTTCCCAGATAGACTGCAATGACGAGAGGAATCACGCCGATGCCCAGAAGTTCAAAAAATTCCGTATTGTACAACCCCTTTTCATAGTCTGTGAACATGAGGACAAGGTTCAGCACGGTCCAGACGGAAGCCACATTGGCACGGAAGGAATTTTTATCCCGGAAGGCCGATGCCAGGTAAACGACCAGGAGCGCGCCGCCGGAAGCAAACATGCCGTGGATGATGCCCGCGCCGAGAAGGACAGGAATGGCAACCCAGACAGGAAGGGATGCACCGGACGGTTTTAGGAGAAGATTTTTGAGCGCCACGCCGACAATGAGAAGTCCGTACACAGGCACAAGAATGCGGGCGTCCACAATATTGTAGAGATAAATACCGGCCGCCATGCCGATAAGCATGAAGAGAATGATGCGTCCCAGTTCTTTTTTATTGATGTACTCTCTGTTTTTAACCATAAGGTATACGCAGACCAGCCAGCAGATCACATTGATGACCGCTTTGGCCATGTCCGGCCCGTAAAGCAGGATTGTCGGCGGAATAGAGAGCATGACACCGGCAAATCCGGTGAGTGCCTGTACAATATTCGATATGAAGACGGCTGCCATGAAGAGACCCATTTTTATAAATACAGGAAGCCCCACAAGTTCCAAAATAATCACGCTTTCTATATACAAGTAAATTCATATTTATCGATTTCCTTCATTATAGTCTCCCTTTTTCCTTTTGTACAGCTGTTTTCTAAACGGATATCCATGAATGCATTTAAATCATTTTTGAGCATGTAAATGCATTTTCGGCATGATTGGTTACATAAATTTTCTCTTTTTTACCTAAGTCATTTAAAATGCATAGATTTTAATCTTAGAAATTGATAATTTATCCTTATTTTACTATAATAATTACGAGTTTTTACGGTAAAGGCCCTAAGCACACTTTTCTGCGTGCAAGAAAAGCGGAACGGACTGCCTTTATCAGGGACTGCTATAATGTCCGCTTATGACATCCATTTATCCCGTAACAGGAATCAAAGGAGGATTCTATGAAAAAAAGATTGCTTTTAGCTTCTCTGTCAGCAGCTGCCTTCGGCGGCATTCTTTCTGTAAGCGCTGCCGATACGCCTGTGTACACACTTGATCAGGTGGTTGTTACCGCAGCCAGGACGGAAGAAAAACAGATTGACACAAACGCGTCTGTCTCTGTTGTCACAAGCAAGCAGATTGCGCAGAAACATTTCAATGATGTATCGGAAGCGCTTCGTGCAGTCCCCGGCGTAGTTCTCGGCAATTATTCCGCCAGCGGACAGAATTATTCTTCCAACAAAGTTTTTATCAACGGTTCTTCTAATGTAGTTATCCTCGTAGACGGTATGAGGAGAAATACAAACGGCGTTTCCGGTTCGGCAGTCAATCTCGGCACACTTACCGATATGGCGTCCATTGAGCGTATCGAAGTTTTGAAAGGTTCCGCCTCCACGCTTTACGGTTCCGATGCGCAGGGCGGCGTTATCAATATCATCACGAAGAAACCGAAAACCGATGAAGTCCATACCACCATCGGCGCAGGTTTCGGCAACAACTCTACGGAAAAATACACTATATATAACGAAGGCAAGGCGGGAAATATATTCTGGACCATTGACGCCGGCAAACATCTTCAGGGCGCTTATAAAGACGGCTGGGGCCGGAAAGTCATCAGCCACCTGAACGCGAAACATATAGATGTAAAACTGGGCTATGACTTGGGAGAAGAATCTGATATCGTTTTCAATTACTCAAAATATAAATCCGATTATATCCGTCCCGACAACGGCTCCAATGATACCCACGACGACTACGGCACAAAAGATAATGATGCCATCAGCCTTCAATATACCGCGAAAATCAGCAGCAGACTCTCCAACCAATTTAATGTATACCGCCATCGTACCAATTTTAACGACAACTACAACCTGAATGGCGCCGGCTGGCCTTTCAACTGGGATATGGGCATGCGGACATCCGGCATTTCCGATCAGCTCACCTATACCGCGGATAATCAGACCATTATCGGAGGCTTTGACTGGTACAAAGATAAAATCACAAAGTATAAAAATGACGCTTCCGAAGGCGCCCACGCTTCCAATGCAGCATTCTATCTGCAGGATAAAATCGACCTGACGGAAAACTGGAATATTACACCGGGGCTCCGCTATGACCACCACTCCAACTTCGGCGGCCATCTGTCCCCCAGCCTTTCTCTCGGTTTCAAGAAGAATGAGAAGACAAATTTCTACTTCAACTACAAGGAATTCTTCGTCGCGCCGAATCTGTACCAGCTGAACGCGGCTTATTACGGAAACAAGAATCTCGATCCAGAAGAAGGGTACACCTTTGAATTCGGCGTGAACCATGAATTTGACGATACCCTATCGGGTACATTCAATATTTTCCGCCAGCACGCGAAAAACAGAATTATTTATGATTTTGCCGCTTCCAAATATGCCAACACGGGAAATATGAATTCCATGGGCTTCAGTGTCACTCTGGATAAAAAACTGAATAAGTACTGGAGCGCGGGCATCGGGTATACATACCTCCACATCAACGCGCTGAGTGCAACAGAAAATACCAACAACAACGGAAGCCTGCCAAAAGGTACGATTGATATCCACGTGAATTATGATTCCGAAAAACTGGACGCTTCCCTTACCGGCAGAGGCATTATGGGCAGATATGGTTCCAAATCCAATCCGGTCATGAAAGATTATGCGAATTTCTGGGTATGGGATCTCGCGGCGAATTACCGCGTGAATGATACCATCTCTGTTTACGGCCGCCTGAATAATATATTCGACCAGTTTTACACGGATGTAGGCACGAGCTATGACCCGAACGGCGCATGGTACTCCGCTCCGGGAAGAAATTACGAAGTAGGCATGCAGCTCCGCTTCTGATGTAAAAGGGAAAGGCCCTGTTTCGGCAGGGTCTTTTTGTATGAAAAAAGATCTTTCATCCTGTGCCGCTTTCCCTTTCCGCTGAATAACGAAAACCGCAGAAGACAGCTCATCCCAATAAAAAACGCCGCCTTGAAAAGCAGCGCAGGAAATATATTTTCTTACAGAAGCCAGCGGTAGAAACCGAAGTATGCCAGCGTGGAAAGGGTAACGACACCGATTGCGGAAATACCGAACATTTTCACAAAGAGACGATCCATTTCTCCTGCCGCAGCACCTGCTTCTGAGGAATATGCTGCAAGGGCCAGCGCGCCGCCGGTAGAGAGGGGGCTGATCCCTGCCGTATTGGACACCATGGAAATCGCGGTGACCCATTCCACCGGATTCACGGATATGCTCATCTGGTGAATAATATGGGGCACTGTGGGAATAAGTGTGGGCATCACTACGCCCGACGTGGAAGAGAACCATGACATGACGCCTGCGGTGACACCGAGGATGGCAGTAGCCGTGGCAGCATTCATGATGGACGCAAGGGAAGCGGAAAGAAGATGGATACCGCCGAGGACGATAATCACATTCATCAGTACCCCTACGCCGCAGATCAGGAGGAGCGTCCCCCAGGGAATCCGTTTCAGCGCCTCTCCTTCATCGGACACGCGGAAGAAGGAAAGTGCCATTGCCGCGGTAAAACTGGCCAGTCCCACATTCACTTTGAAAAGCATTACCATGCCTACCATTGCGCAGATGCCGAGGAGCGTGATGATCTGTGCCCTGTTAAAAGAAGCGGTGTCGGAAAACTTCAGCGCTTTCTCCGATTTCAGTTTATACCCGCCGAAAGCGATGTAAACGACAGCGGCATACACGGTGGATGAAAATACGCCGTTCACCAGCAGAGGCGCTTCGATACCGGTCAGTCCGAATTCTTCGCACAGGTTGAGTCCGATGATCCCCGTCGCTGCAAGAGGCGACATACCTCCGCCGGCCGCACCGAGGAATATGATTGCCGCCAGCATGGCGGGATTGATCTTCATTTCCACGGCCAGTGTCATTCCGAAAACCATCATAATCGCGGTGGTGGGAATCGTACCCGGCCCCAGCGCGGACAGTACTGTGGCGAAGAGGTACATGACGACAGGGATGAGATATGTCCGTTTCCCTGCCAGAACGGTGATCTTCTTTGTAAGAAGTTTCAGTGTCTCGTTCCATTCCGCCAGTCCGAACAGGTAAGTAACGCCGAGAAGCATGAGGAAAAGGGAATAGTTGAATCCGCCGATGATTTCCTTGTCCGGAATGCCGGCCAGTTTCCCCAGAAGCAGCGCAAAGCCGATACAGACAAGCCCCGTATTCATTTTTCTGAAAAATCCAAGGAAAATAGCCGCTGCCAGCGAGCCGAGTGAAATCAATGCCATTGTGCCCTCCTGTTCTGAATCATGCCTGTTTGGTAATACGTTTTCATCTCCATATTGTTTCCGTAAAATTTAATTTTCCAAAAAATCATAGCATGAAAAATTGTTTGGAATAAAATAATTAAGAGTTATCTATGTTATTCTCTTTTCTTCTTACTCTTTGTTTTTATTATTTTTAAAATTCTTTTCTGGAATTTAAAGGGAAAATTTTGCGTTTTTCAGGCCGAAAAATCCGAAGTTATGAAAGCGGGGCATAACTTTTTCGGATGCATTCTTTATAAATAGTTTTTATACGGAATTACAGAAAATATTGCTTTACTCTTGCTTTTACAGGTATGAAAGTATAAAATATTTGAGATAAGTTTATTGTCTTTAAAGAAGGGAGGATCGCTGTTTGGGACGCGGTCTTCCTTTTTTCGCGGGTGAAGGTTTTTATGGAGGGTTTTATGGAAAAAAGAATTATCGAAGTGGAAGAAAGACTGCCTTTGCTGCCGACTATACCTCTCAGCCTGCAGCACCTGTTCGCCATGTTCGGCTCGACGGTGCTCGTGCCGTTCCTCCTGCATGTGGATCCGGCGACCTGTCTTTTCATGAACGGCGTGGGCACGCTGCTCTACCTGTTCATCTGCAAATGGAAACTGCCCGCCTATCTCGGTTCCAGTTTCGCTTTCATCTCTCCGGTTCTCGCGGTTACCGCCACAGAGGGTATGACCTATGCCGACGCGCAAAGCGGATTCATCTGCTTCGGCCTGTCTTTCATGATTCTCGCGCTCCTTGTAAAGAAGATAGGGACTTCATGGATTGATGTGCTGTTCCCTCCCGCCGCTATGGGCTCCATCGTCGCCATTATCGGCCTGGAGCTTGCCCCGCTTGCCATGAGCATGTCGGGCTTCTCCGGAGAAGCACAGGGTATGACAAATGCCATGGCTGTCATGATTTCCATGTTTACCCTCATCGTCACCATTCTCGCCACTGTACTGGGCCGCGGATTTATTTCCATTATTCCGATTCTTATCGGCGTCATCGCGGGATATATCCTTTCCATCATCATGGGCGTCGTCGATTTTTCCAATGTAGCCGCGAAAGAATGGTTTGCCGTCCCCACCTTTTATTCGCCCCGCTTTAATTTCAGCGCCGTCATGATGATCATGCCCGCCCTTTTCGTGGTCTTCGCCGAACATCTGGGCCACCTCTTCGTCACCAGCGACATCGTCGGCCGCGACCTCATCAAAGATCCGGGGCTCCACCGCTCCCTCTTTGCCGACGGTTTGTCAAATATGATTTCCGGTTTTGCCGGTTCCACGCCAAATACCACTTACGGTGAAAATATGGGCGTCATGGCCATGACAGGCGTATACAGCACCTGGGTCATCGGCGGCGCGGCAGTCTTCGCCATCATCTTTTCCTTCATCGGCAAAGTGGCCGCTGTCATCCATGCCATCCCCACCCCCGTCATGGGCGGCGTGTGCATTCTCCTCTTCGGTTTCATCGCATCCTCAGGGATCCGCATGCTCATCGAAAAGAAAGTGGACTACACGAAATCAAGAAACCTGATTCTCACCGCCGTCACCATGATTTCCGGATTATCGGGCGCAACCGTCACACTGGGGCCTGTCCAGCTGAAAGGCATGGGACTTGCCACCATCGTTGCCATGATCCTCTCCCTCTCATTCCTGATCTTTGACAGACTTCATCTTTCCAATGACAAGAAATAAGGAGGCCCTATGGACATCAATGAAGAAATCACAAAAATGAATCTGTATAAAACTTTCGAACCCTACATCGACAAAAGCGTCACCATGGAGGAGCGGTTAAAAGCACGGGTGCGCCTTGTGGATACCGCGCCGCAGGAAGCAAAAGACGCTCTTGCCAAATGGACAGCCATGAAACTGAAATCACGGCTGTTCTGAAAGCACGATATCAGGAAACAGAAAACGCAGACAGTGTACTTGTGACCGTCTGCATTTTTGATTTGTCTTAAGTTCCGCCATCCGCCGATACCTTATTCCTTAAATTTCGGCAGTTCCCTGTTAATAAGCTGCCCCATCAGGAATTTCCCTTTCCAGTCGATGTGGATACCGTCTGCGCCGTACTCCGGTGATAATACATCCATATCCGCAAAGAGCACTGCCGTATCGATATGATCCTGCGTGCGTATCCATTCATTCACCGTAGAAAAGCGCTCTTTCCAATCGGGTGCCGTGTCTTCATCGAAATAACGTTTAATATTGTCCGGATTGATTGGTGCCAAAGTGAGATAAATCGGCTTGATCCCATTTTCCCTGCACTTGTCACCGATATGTCGCAGATCACCGATGACTGCCTCCGGATCTTCTCCTCCGCGGAGACTGTTCGTACCGCCCATGATGAGGAGATATCTTAAGCGGAAAGGAAGCACATCCGCCTCAAACCGTTCCGCCATCCGCCGGCTCGTGTCGCCGCTCTGTGCCAGATTCACCGCCGGCTCGTCAAGATAAGAGACCAGATTGTACAGCGCATCAGACGGCGAAAAAGACATCCGTCCTCCGCCGTGGCTGATGCTGTCGCCGAAGAGCCCCGTTTCCCATCCGTCAACGGGCATTTCCATTCTCCGCGCCTCACTCCACACGCCGAGGGCATTTCCGTCTTCATCAAGGCACCGCACCCGCCACCAGTACACACCCGTACGGGGAAAGTCGTCATAAAGCTCCATGATTTCCGATGCCTTCGCCCACACACGGTACATGGACGGTTCCGTACCGTCAGGATTTTCAGGCTCGCTGTCCGTCACTTCCACTTCATATGATTTTGCGCCGGGAAGCCCCACATAGGAATAAACGGGGTAGAGCAGTTTCATCCGCCGGTCCTCGTGATTATCCGAACGGAGAAGGGGCGCTTCCCGTTCCAGAAAACTGCCGACCGCCTCGAAAGGCTCTCTTTCGGTCCAGCCATGGAGAGGCCCGCCGTATAAATCGAAAGGTCGCACACGCCAGAAAATTTTCTCTTCCGCCTCCGAGGGGATATCCGCCAGAAATATGACTTCATTCTGCCAGACGGAATCATCGGCATAGAGAACTTCTCCGTCCTCCGTAGTGACTTCCAGCGCATAACAGACTGCGTCCCCATCCATATCCCATGATAAAAAGTAAAGGCCTGTTTCCGCGCCTGCCGGACTGCAAAAACATACAGCCATGAGCAGCCATAAGAGGCAGATGCATTTCTTCATCATGACTTCTTCACCCACATAGAGAAATGGGTTTGCCGCCTTTTCCATCTGCGCCGATGGCGGCCATCTGAATTTTCAGTTTCTCTTCGGAGATTTCCCCATAATCACCAAAAAGCTCATGCGTGAGGTACGCAGGTTCTATGCATTCCACGATTTTCCGCGCCGCTTCCGTGGTGAAAGGACGGTGCTGGTCGATAGAGGTAATATGCATCATGACGGTTTCTCCGTCCATGTTCTCCGGCGGCACGGCGGTACAGGATTTCTGGTACTTCCCGGACAGGGAACAGGACAGATGCATCCCGCGGAACAGTTTTTTCATGCTCCCCAGTTTTTCCGCCATGGCACAGATATATTCCGCGCCGTCCGCTTCAGTTTCCAGATCCGGATTGGTATTCATGAAATGACCCGTGTCTAAGACAAGTCCTACATTTGACCCTTTCAAAAGGGAAAAGAAATAGTCTATTTCAGAAGGCAGAAGGCGGCACAGCCCCGGCCAGAAAATATTTTCGAAAAGGACTTCCACCGTTTCAGGCACTTCTTCGGAAACGGCATTGTAAATAGCCGCCGTTTCCCGAAGAACGTCTTTCGAAGTGTAATAAAACTGCCGTGTCCATGCTTCTTCCAGAGTACAGTCTGCCACATGCCATACGAGGTACTCCGGCTTTTCCGCCAGCGCCGCGCGGATATTTTTCCGTATTTCTTCAAGCCAGCCGTCCGTGTCGGAGGCACCATAGTAAGCGGTAAGGGCTTTTTCATCAGGGAACTGTTTTTTATAGCGCTTTGTATTTCCCAGGTAAAAATCCATCCACCTCGGCCAAAAGCGCAGATGCGCCCCCACCGTGAGCGATGTGAAAAGATTGGATGACGGTTCATCACCGTAAATAAGGTTTTCAATGCCGTCCAGTCCCAAGCGGTGCACCAATTCCGCCGTTACTTCTTCCTTTTCATCCGGCATGACATAGTGGCTCACACTTTGCTTCAATATCTCTCCCCCGCCGTCTTTTTCTTTGCGATACTTCTGTCAATGACATGTTTCAAGAGCCAGAGATTGGCGATGAGTGAAATCATCTGCATCATTAAGATGATGATATCCAACGTTCTGTTCTTCTTCTTACTTTTTTTCGACATAGCCCCTCCTCAATATCCTTTAATCTGTTTTTCCCCGCTCATATCAAAAAGGAGGCCGTAAGCAGCGTTTGCCATCGCTTTCACCGCATAGACGCAGTTCTGGGACGACGCATAGATATACCGGTCCTCCAGGGGAATGACACGATGGTAAGCACGCATATTCTGAATGGCGGGATTTGCCAGAAAACTGTCCCTGAATTTCCCCGCTCCCGTTTCATCCGATTCCCTGTCAGCAGAAACAAAGAAGAAATCCGGATCCGATTTGACAATCAGTTCCTGCGACAAAAGCTGCCCGTTGGCTACGCCTACTTCGGCAATGGCGTTTTTGATTCCTGCCCTTGTCAGCAGTTCATGGTACATGGAGCCCGGTCCGCCGTAACGGCTCATTTGGGAGACAAGAAGTCCTGTCTGGGGCGGAAGATTCCTTGCTGCAAGTGTACTGTCCACTTCTTTTAACTGCCGTTCCATTTCGGCGACCACCTTTTCTCCCCGCTCCGTTTCCCCCACGGCAGCCGCGATGATGCGTATATCCTTTTCCGCCTGGGCGATGGACGTCGGGCCGTCGATCATGACGACAGGATAGCCGAGGCTGCGCCACATATCCAGTTCCTTCTGCCTCGTATAAGATGACGCCACGATAAGATCGGGACTTATTTTTGTCAATATTTCCATAGAAATCCCGTTCAGGGGAATCTCCGGCTTGATATCCTTCACTTCGTCCGCGATATAGGACATGCCGGGATCTTTATCCGCGATGAAGCACGCCGCCAGCCGGGACGGTTCGACAACGCCAAGAAGCATCGTATCGATAGCAGAGTCCGTGCCGAGGATCTTTTTCGGTTTGTGGGGAATAGTCACCTGATTGTCAAACGCGTCAGTGACGACATAACTTTCCTTCGACGCGGCATCGCCGCCCATCTTTTTCATTTCGCAGCCGCTCAAAAAGAAGAGGGCTATACAGAGAAGCAGGGAAACGAACCATACTTTTCTGTTTCTTATACTGAATTCCATACTACCGCCTTTCAAAAACATTATATCCAGTGTAGCCAATAAAAGCGTACCGGTCAAATAAAAAGAGAAAATTCCGCCATGAAAACGCCCCCTGTCCCATACTTCAGGAAAGGAAAAACGGCGCAGGCATAGGAAAAGCCGCCCGATGACAGCGCGGCTCTCCCTGCTTATTTCTTTTTCCCCTTCTTCTTTCCTTTTTTATCCTTTTTATTCTTCTTTCCTTTTTTCGTCTTATCTTTCTTCTTTTTTACGTCTTCCGCTTCATCCCCCACAGCATCCATATTCCAATCCTGCTCGATATTTTCACTGCCGTCAGGCTTCCCGGGCGTGTGGCTCCTATACTCCATGTCAATGCCGCCTTCAGGTCCTTCATGACGGGAAACTTCCTCCCTGTCATGGCCGGCTTCCGCCTCCGATCTGCAGGTATCCCTCACGAGCGTGTCCAGCACGTTTTCCATGACGCCTGCCAGCTCCATGATTTTCCGTATCCGAAGATCTTCCGCGGGACGGTTGTCGGGATCGGGATCGAGAAGAGCCATCTGAAGGAAAGCGCGGTTTTCCCGCAATTCGTCATGAATGGCAAGAATCACGTCTTCTAAGGACAACCCCCTGTAATCTCCGTCTTTGTACATACTATTCTTCCCCTTCCGTAACTAATACTTTATCAACTCTGCGGTTGTCGCAGTCCATCACTTCAAAGGTAAAACGGCCGAAGGAAATTTTTTCCGTTTCTTTCGGAATATAGCCAAACAGGTACGTGATAAACCCGCCAAGCGTCTTATAATCATCTTCCGCTTCTCCCGGAAGTTCTTCTTCAATATGGAAATACTCCCTGAACTCATCAATGGTGCACAGCCCTTCCACCAGCCAGGAATTTTCCGTGCGGCGAATAAACTTATTTTGCGCCTCCAGCATGTCTTCCTTGTCGCCGGGCATGTCCCCCACGATTTCTTCCAAAACATCATGGAGCGTGACCAGTCCCGTCAGGGTGCCGTATTCATCAATGACCACCGCTTCGTGGACTACCCGGTCTTTGAACAGGGCAAGAACCTTTGTCAATATAAGTGTTTCAGGAATCAGGAGCGGACGATAAACCGAGTCCATGATGGACGCTTTGATAGACTTGCCGGGATTCCGGTGCTGGTCGCGGAGCACTTCGCTCATATCGGCAAGACCTTTGAAATCGTCAAGGGAGCCGTTCCCCACGGGAAGACGGAAGTGGGTGGAATGATTAATATCCTCCCAGATATTTTCCTCCGTATCCTCCAGATCAATCCATACAAGCTGCGGCCGCGGAGTCATAGTATCCGACGCAGTAAGATCATTCAAAGAAAAAACATTCTCAATCATTTCCGGTTCTTTTTTGTCAATCGTGCCTAGCCGCGCCCCCTGATGGAGAAGGACACGTATTTCCTCTTCCGATACGGGCGTTTCGCCCCCTATGCGGACGCCGAGCATCTCCACCACAAGCTTCGTTGACCACGTGCTGAATACCACAAGAGGCTTGCACAGGTTGGAAAATAAAATCATGGGACGGGCGATGAGGCACGCTGCTTTCTCCGGTTCCGCAATGGCGATCCACTTCGGTGCCAGCTCCCCGATAATTAAAGTAAAATACGTCACCAGCGCCATGACAAAGAACATGCTCAAAGGTGCCAGGAAAGCGCCGACTACAGGAATGCCGCCAAGAAAATCAGCAAGAGGGCCTGCCAGAGAAGCGCCGGAGAACATACCCGTCACGATGCTGATGGTGGTAATCCCCACCTGGATGGTAGAGAACAGCTCCTCTTTACGTCCGGTCAGCTTCAGCGCCTGCGCCGCGCCACGCTTCCCCTCGTCCGCCAGCTCCTGCAGCTTCGTCTTCCTCGCTCCCACAATGGCAATTTCCGCCAATGAACACACGGCATTTCCCAAGACAAGCAGAACAATAATAAATAATTCAAACCATATATGGCCGTCGTCCATGAAGCTCCTCCAAACCATTTACCCGGACACTGTATTCTTTCCGTTTTCCTGTCTTCATTATACCAAAGGAAACCGCCCAATTACAGCGGCGGAAATTTTATTCCAAACCCTTTCCGGATCATTTAAATGACTAAAAGTCATTGCATTTATACCCCGCTTATTTTATACTAATATAATATAAATAATAAAGGAGGATGCGCAATGCCTTTAACCAAAAAAGCCGAGCGGACAAAAGCCAAGCTGACCGCTTCCGCCAGAAAACTCATCAGCGAACGGGGATTTGACAACGTTTCCGTCGAAGAAATTACGAAAGATGCCGGTGTGGCAAAAGGCACATTCTACCACTATTTTGTATGCAAGGAAGATGTCGTCCGTGAATTTTCCACCCGAGTCATAGAAGAAATATTTACCACTGCCATGACGATGCCCGGAGGCCCCCAGGAAAAACTGACCTATTACTTCAATGCCATTCTCCATGAAGCGGACCGCATGGGTGTAAATCTGATCCGCCAATGGATCCGCGATATCATGTCTCCCCGCTCCGCAGAAGAAGGCGCGGAAAATCTCCGCGAAGGATATCGTAAAATCTATACCATTCTCAAGCACACCAAAGAAGAAAACCGGCTGAAAGAAGATACACCGGTCGCGTTCCTTACGAAACTTCTTCTCTCCCATCTTTACGGTGCGCTCATCACATGGTGCATGTTGGGCGGCTCTTTCAAGCTGAGCGAAGAATCCAACCAGTTCGTCACGGAAGAAGTCAATGCCTTCCTCTATAAATATATGAAATAATAAAAAGCAGCCGCCGGCTTACAGATGAAAAAAACGCCGCATATTCAACAGCGGCGTTTTTGCTTGCAAAAATTCATTCTATTCTTTTGTGTCATTACGGCAGCAGATCCTTCACATTCACTCATTATGACACCTTGCCGTCCGCCGTCATTCAGCACTTTTAGCTGACAGCTCACAGCTGATAGCTTTTATCTTCTTACCGATTCTCTCACTACGGTGACAGATTCTTCGCTGATGCTCTGAATGACGCCTTGCCGTCCGCCGTCATTCAGCACTTTTAGCTGACAGCTCACAGCTGATAGCT
>ENA-UOJM01000089-UOJM01000089.1-human-gut-metagenome-genome-assembly--contig:-P116-NODE-89-length-142082-cov-24.604899_pt1 | contig 142082 bp, 111 predicted proteins | sample MGYA00242349_ERZ723896 | MGnify/ENA metagenome assembly ERZ723896 | reverse complement strand
CATCCTGACCGCCGCCCGCGAGTGCGGCCGCATCATCACCGTCGAGGAGCACAGCGTCATCGGCGGCCTGGGCGAGGCTGTCTGCGCTGTTGTCAGCGAGAAGCTGCCCTGCGTCGTGCGCCGCATCGGCGTCCAGGATCAGTTCGGCCACTCCGGCCCCGCGAACGAGGTCCTGCGTGACTACGGCCTCTCCGCCGAGAACATCGTCAACGTCATCCGCGAGATGGTCCGCCCCGAAAACAAGTAATTTCCCCAAAATAACCCAACAGCCCTTGCGGATAAGTTCCTCAAGGGCTGTTTTTTGTCGTAGGGGGGTGGCATCCTCGACGCCCCGAAAAGCCCTCCCCTCCCAGGGGAGGTACCGAGCGAAGGCGGAGGGGCTTTGCCCGGGCCTTTCCGCAGCCGCCGGAGCGGTGCTTAAGCCGTCAGGCGGGAATTGTGCGGTGTTGCCTTAGAACTGCTCCACCCTAAATACGGTCGCTCCGCTGGCCTTGGCTGCTTCCAGCCCAATGCCCGAATCCTCAAAAATCATCGTCTCGGCAGGTGTCACGCGGAAATGTGCCATCGCCTTGCAATATCCTTCCGGGTCGGGCTTCTGCTTTTCCACGTCCTCGCCGGTCACGATCAGCCCAAACAGTTCCCGCACACCGAAATGCTCCAGCACCTCGGTGGCGTTCTGCTTGCTTCCGGTGGTCACACAGGCCAGGTCATGCCCGGCGGCCTGCATCGTGCGCAGTATCTCCATCAACGCCGTATTAGGCCGCACCACGTCCAAAAAATCACTGTACAGCGCCTTTTTGCGGTCGTGTACCCGTTCTACATCGGCGGTGCTGGGTGTACCGCCCATCAGCGGCGGCAAAAACCGCGTGTAGTGCCCGCCGTTGCAGCGCTCGGCGTAGTATTCATCGGTCACGGTAAAGCCCAGCTCTTCCAGCGCCGCGCGGTAGGACGCCGCGTTGGCGGGTACGGTGTCCAGCAGCGTGCCGTCCAGGTCCACACAGATCAGCATAGTTTTCCCTCTCCCTGTACAAAATCGGCCACATCGTTGGCCACCATCACCAGCCCGGCGTAGAACATCGGCGCGCGTTTGCGGTCCTTTGCCAGCTTGTAGGGCATCAGCCGCAGCCAGTGGACAACCTCGTGCATCAGGATGCTCTCCACCTGCTCCCGCGGGTAGCGGGCTTTCAGGTCGTCCAGCATGGCCGTCAGCAGCGCGTCATAGGCCGCCGACCGCGTCAGCTGGAAGTCGATGCGGTCCTCCTGCACCGTCACCCGGGGTGTTTTCATCATGAACTCATAGCTGCCGTGCAGGCTTTGCAGCAGTTTGCCATAATCCAGGAACGGACTTTCGTGCAAGTTGCCAGTGTTCGGGTCGATGAGGTACCATCCGTCCGTGTCAGTGCGGCAGATGATGTTTTCAATGGTCAAATCGCCGTGGATGGTGCCCACCGGGTCCCCCGCAAACAGCTTGCGCAGTCGCTCATGGTCGAACATCCACCCCAGCTGGTTCAGGTTGCGGTAGGTCGTGCCGTTGATGCGCAGCGTGTCATAGCCCATCAATTCCCGCAAGATGCGGTCGTCGTGCAGCTTTTTCAGGTTTCCGTCCACTTTTGTTTCGATGTACCGCTCAATTTTTTCTGCATCTGCCGGGCAGGCCGTGGGCTTGTAGAGCTTTTCTTCCAGCGTGTCCAGTACTTCCCGCAAAATGCGCTGGCTGTTCGCCACGGGGTTGGAGTGCAGGTAGCGGAACATACCCACCGCCTGCGGGCTGTATGTCATGTCATACCAGCAATAACCGTTGTCCTCGCCGCTGCGCAGGATGTCACACAGCGGCAGGCGGCTCTGCTGCGCCCTCAGCCAATCCAGCTGCTCAGCCAGCTTGTCGCCGTCCTTGCCAAAGGCATATTTGCGGTAGAACGTCGTTTCCTTGTCCATGCAGAGCATCGTCGTGGCGTTGGACCCCGCCGAATAGTCCTGCAAAATCGTGATATCCCGGTTCATCTGCAAGAACCGCTTGACATAATCCTTGTTTTCCAGGCCGAAATACTTGCTCAAAAACGCCGCGCGGTCGTGCTCGTCGGCCTGGGGCAGCAGATTTAAGTAATTTTCCCCCACCGGGGCCGCCTGGGTAGCGTGGTTCACTGCGCCGCGCACCGTTTCGGGCAGCAGCGTCGCCGCCCACATGATGACCAGCGGCAGCACCGACCACAGCACCAACAGGCCGCGCACCATCGGGGCCGCACCGCCCAGCATCCCGCCGGGCAGCAGCGCCGCCAAATCCGCCGCGTTGCGGCCAAACAGCAGGTCAAACACATCCACCAGCTGCATCGGCTGACCCGCCGCCGTCAGCGCCGCCGCCAGCGCCCCATAGGAACCCAGGTACGCCGCCCACATGAGCAGTGTGTTCACCACAAGCCGTCCGATCTTGACGCGGCCCAGGTCCTTGAAGGTGTTGATGAGGCTCCAAAAGAACATCATGCCGTCCAATTTCAGCGTATCGTTGAAGATACCGCAGAACGCCAGGCAGATTTTTTTCAGCCAGTCGCGCAGCAGCACCACCAGCACCAGCCCCACGGCCAGCACCAGCGAGAACACCAAGTAATACCGCGCCGCGCGGTGTACGATCTCGCCGCCAAACCCAGCAGCCCAGAAACCGATGAACCCCAGCGCCACGAACCACACATCCAGAAAACGGTCCATAATGACGGTAGCCAGGCTGAACCCGATGCCGCTCTTCATCCGCCGCCCGGTGAACACCGCGCGGAACACATCGCCCAGGTGGAACGGCAGCACAAAGTTCAGCGCATAGCCGCCCGCCATGCCGCGCAGCATCCGCCCACGCATCGGCCGCTCATAAATGCGGATGAACTGCTCCCACCGCAGCAGGCGGAAGGTATGGCCCACCAGCACCAGCGCCAAAGCCAGCAGTAAATACAGTGCCCTCATCACCCAGGATTCCTTTCCACTTTCAATTTCCGGCGCATCACCGCATACAGCACCCCGGCGGCCGCCACGGCGTAACCGGCGATAAACGGCGTCAGATAGTACAAAAAGTAGGTATCCGGCGCGGTCAGGAACACCAGCGGTATCCGCGCAAAGAAAGTCCCCGCCGCAAAAAACAGCATCCACTTCCGCTGCACCAGCAGCACGATAACTGCCGCAAACAACAGCACAAAGGGCGGCAGCATCCACCAGGTCCAGTCGATTATCCCGTCGCCGTTTGCCACCTTGATGATAAACGCCCTGCGCAGTTCTTTATTCAAGGGCTGCACCGCCACGCTGTCCGCAAAGAACTCCTTTTGGTCGGCTTTTGTCGGCTCGGCATCGTACAGCAGGAACGACGAGGAAAACACGATCTTCTGGTTCGACATACCGGTCTTGCGCTGACGCAGCGTGTTGTAGAACACGCCCATCCGCTCGCGCAGCAGGCTCTTGGGGTATTTCAGCGCCAGCTTGAAAAATGCCTTCTGACAGGCGCTCCAATCCTCCTCGGTCACGCCTGTCTCGCGCGTCATATTCGTGCGCATTTCCGGGCCGTGGATATTGGAATTTTCGCGGCAGTACGTCACATCAAACACTCGGTCGATGGCGGCCAGCTCGTCCGCATCCGCCACCAGGTCAGCATCCTGCACCAGCGACGCCGTCTGGTAGCACAGCGCGATCATCTTATATTGCCACGCCTCACCCATCAGGGTGCTTGTGTAGCGTGAGCAGGCCAGATATCCGGCAAACACCAGCACGGTGGCCGCCGCCACCGCCGTGGGGCGCAGCAGCTTCCGGGCGCACATCACCAGCAGCAATACCGGGATGGCCGCCAGGTAGTAGACGCACTCGCTGCGCCAGGATGCCGCCAGCGTGCCCAGCACAACGATGGCGCACAGTTCCTTCTTGTTCAGCTTTGTACCCCGCAGGTACATTGCCACCAGCATAAACACAAAGAACAGCTCTGTCCAGCCGGACCATGTGGTGCGGAAGGGCTGCTGCGTGTGCATAACGACCGGCGGAAGCAGAAACGGCAGGTAGACAATGGCGAACCACGCCGGCTTCACGGCATGGCCCAGCCGCTTTTCGGTCAGATCCTGCGCCGCAGCCGCAAAGCAGCCTACAATGGCACTGATAAGCAGATTCTGCACCAACACCACGCCGCCGGGCATCGGCACGAACATCAGTGAAAGAATAAACGCCCCACTGGTCAGAAAGTGTTGCCAGGAGTTTGGCTGCAGCGTCCGCGCCAGAGACAGCACCGCCAAGTCGTCGTTGCCCCAGATACCGGGCCAGACGATGAGTAGCACCACCAAGTTCACGGCCAGGTACGGCAGCGTCCAGGCCAGCCAGCGCCGGGCAAAGCTGTCCCCCGCCCGCATTTTCTGCACCAGCGTCACAACGCCGTGGACCAGCAAAAACGCCAGCAACACAAACAGCGCCTTGTAGACGAAAAATACCGGCGTTTTCCAGTCATATTTAAAAAACAGCCTGTCCGTTCCCAGCGTCACCAGGCACCACAACACCGCCGCCAGCAGTTCCAGCGCCGTCCGCTTTTTTGCAGGTATCTTCATTCGTACTCCTTTGCGTCAGGCAAGCGCGTCAAACCCGGCGTGATTTTCAGGCGCTTCGGCGGTGCGGTACTCGTCCGGCGTGCCGAAAGGCAGGTGCAGGTCGCAGGCAAAGCCCGCGATTTTTGCGCCCCGCGCCGCCAGCACATTGTAGATGCCGGAGACAAAAAACTCCTTGTATTCGCAGTTTTTCAGGTACTCGGCGCAGGCGCCGGCGTAGGTTTTCTTGTCTTTGAAATAGTACGCTCCACAAATCGCGTCGTGGCTGACGACCTGCTTTTCCACCGTGTGGCAGACATTGCCGTCCGCGCCGTACTGCAAGTAGCTGTATGCCGGGGAATCGCTCTCAAACGTCAGCAGCGCCCCCGCCGGGCCGTCGACAAAGTCGCCCTTTTCGCAGAACGCATTGAACGCGCTGCAGATAAACAGGTGGTCGCAGTCATTGAACAGGATCGGCTCACCGTCGGGCAGCCCCTCGCAGCCCTTCAGCGCCGTGATCGCCGCGCCCTCAGTCACTTCTGGCAGGGCAATGATGCGTGCCTCGGGCCAATACTGTTTAATTTTGGCGTCGATGCCAAAGTCGCGGATGTGTTCTTCCAGCACAACAAAGGTGATATCGGCGCAGTCCACATATTTTTCCACGCTTCGCGTCGCCCAGTAAAAGAATGGCTTGCCGCCAATTTCAATCAGCGGTTTCGGGCAGACGAACCCATTTTCAAAAAATCGGCTTCCCCGCCCGGCCATGGGTAAAATCAAATGCAGCTTGCTCATAAGAAGCTCCTTTTTAGATAATAGATAAAAGATAATAGATAATAAAAATGGTGGTTCGCGGTGCCGGCGCATCGCTTCAAAATTTCTCTACGACCATAGGGGCGCATTCCATATGCGCCCGTTCTGCTTTGGGCAACGCCGCGGGCGGATATGGAATCCGCCTCTACAATTTTGTTTTGACCTTCAGGTCAAAACTCCACATTTTTTATTCTCTTTTATCTATTATCTCTTATCTTTTTCCGCCAGCATCTTCGTCTCGGCCTCAATGACCCTGCTCAGTCCCGTCTCAATATCCACCTTCGGCTCCCAGCCGTAGGCTTCGCGGGCGTGGGTGTTGTCGCACTGGCTGAACTTGTTGACCTCGTGATCCAGAATCTCCGGTTTGATGCCGTAAGCCCCACCGTACAGCTCGGGGTACTTGGCCCAGTAATGGCTGCTGGGGCAGTATTTGGCCTCGATGTTCTTGCCCATCAGCTTGTTGGCAATGGCGTACAGCTCCCGCACCGAGTAGCTCTGGTTGCTGGACACATTCACCGCGTCAAAGCCCTTCTGGGGGCGCTCCACCACGCGCAGCGCCAGCGCGATCAGGTCATCCACATAAATATAATCCCGGCGCTGGTTGCCGTCTGAGTGGAACTCCGGCGTGCGGTCATAGTACAGCTCGCGGATCATGTAGCCCACAAACGGCGGCTGCTTGCGCAGGCAGTCGATGTGCGGGCCGTAGACGTTGGCAAAGCGCAGGCAGGTCACGGTCATGCCGTAGGTATCGGCAAAGCTCTGGGCAAAGCGCTCGCCACAGTACTTCGTGTTGGGGTAGATCAGCGTCGGCGGGTTGAATTTACTCTCCACCGTCGGGAACTCCGTCTCATTCTCGTACATGGCGTTGGTGGACGCCTGCACCAGCTGCCTGATGCCGGTGCAGCGGCCTGCTTCCAGCAGATTGACCAGGCCCAGGGTGTTGACCTCAATGGCCTGCACCGGGTCGCTCTGGCAGTCGGGCAGCGGCGCAATGCCCGCAATATTGTACACAACATCGAATTTCTCCGCCTCAAACAGGGCCAACATCCCGGCCTTGTCGCGGATGTCCATTTTCCGCACTTCACCGCCGAAATCATGGTCGTCGAATTTCAGATTGTCCATGCTGCCGTAGGAGAAGTTGTCGATGCCGACGACCTCGTCCCCGCGCTTCCACAGCGTATGCCACAGCTGACCGCCGATAAACCCGGCTGCACCCGTTACCAGAACTTTCATACTTATGACCCTCCTTACAGGTTGGACGCTACGACCTCGTAGCTGTAATTCTCAATGATGTTGTCGCGCCACTCGCGCTCTACAAACGCCTTCGGCCCGGCCAGATACTTACCGCAGAGCTTGAGCAGGCTGACGCCGAAGCTGGTCAGCTTGTTGTTGCTGACCTGATCCTCCTCGCGCCAGCTGATGGGGAAGAACAGCACCCGCTGTTTCATCTGGCAGAGCGCCAGGATCATGCAGTCGTTAAAATACAGCGTATCCGGGAACTTTTTGTAGTACTCGGTTTTCAGCGGCTCGACTGCGTACAGGTTCAGCCCGCTGCCCAGATCGGTAATTTTCTTGCGGGCCACTACACTGAACAGCCAGTTGAAGCCGTGGTTGCCCACGACGCGCAGGGCGCTGTACCCGCCGATCTTGCTGCCCTTCATAAAGCGGGAGCCGAGGCAGCAGTCGTATTTTTTGTAGATTCCCTCTTCCAGAATCGGGAGCAGGTCTACAATGGCCCCCTGGTCGTCGCCGTGCAGCACCACCAGATGCTCATACCCATGGGCCACCGCATAGCCGAAGGCCACCTTATGGCTGCCGCCCAGGCCGTAGTTCTGGTCGTTGCGCAGCAAACGCACCGGGGCGTCAGGGTGGCGGGCCATCCAGTCCTGCACGGCGCTCTCGGTGCCGTCGGTGGCGCGGTTGTTCACCACGATGCACTCCCCCACCCAGGGGGCAATGCGCTTATCCAACAACTGGGAAAGCACACGCGTGACCTGCTTTTCGCAGTTGTAGGCAGGGATAAATACCAGCAGTTTTTCCATGTTCTGCTCCTTTGCATCATTATCGGGGCGGGCATACCGCTCTGCATTATTATACATCACACCGGGCACAACTACAACCCATCACCCGCAGACCAGCACCTGCAAACTCGCGGTGCCATGCTGCACGGTATAGCGCTGTGTGATGGTAAAATTCGCTTCAATCCACTCGTGGAACTCCGTCATATCCCGCACCTCGGCGTCATCGTACAAAATGACATCGGGCTGTTTATCGGGCAGTTCGGTGTAATACTGTTCAAACCGCGGGTCGCTGTCGGTGCCGGAAATGACCGACGCCTGCGCCACGGTCAGCGTGCCGTCCGCCATCAAAAAGCCCAGGCCGTGCTGCTCGCCGATGGCCTGCAATACGGCCTGCCCGGCGTAGGGTTCCAGCGCCTCAACCAGGCATTCCTGCATATCGGCGGCCTTTTCGTCGGCGCAAATGCCCTTTGCGGGGCCGTTCTCAATGCGAACCAGCGGCGTGTCGGCCACGCTGGCGGGCTTCCAGCCGGTCACCTCCACGCACCAGACGCGGCAGACCAGCAAAAACGCCAGTGCCGCTGCCAGGCAAATAGCCCCCTGCGCACGGCGGGCCGCGCCGCACTTGTCTCTCGCGTTCAGCATTGCCAGCGCACCGCAGACAGCGGGCCACATCAGGTACATAAAGGTCGGGGCCAGGCCCAGCAGCGTCGAGCGCAGGATCATTGCGTAGGCCGCCAGACCGGGCAGGTAACCCAGCCAGAACAGCGCCGCGCTGCCCGGCGTGCCGCGGCCTTTTCGGAACGCTGCCGCGCCCGCCAGCACCAGCACCGGCACAAACTGTCGTTCGTCAAGGCTGCGGTCCGCCACCGCACGCACCAGACATTGCAGCGCCGCCAGTGCCGCCCACAGGCTCAGCACCCGGCACAAAGCATCCCCTTTGTCATAGAGGGCGGCGTCCCCGACGCCCCGCAAACGGAGCGCCCACATCAAAGCACAGACGAGTGCCGCTGCCGCCAACGGCCACACCAGCGATTTTGCCACGCTCCACGCCTGGGCGGCCAGCGCCGCCAGCCGCGCACCGGTGGTAAAATCATACTGCGGGTCGTGTAAAATCAGCTGCAAACGCGCCGCCAGCAGCGCTGGGTCAAACCCAACGCCCCACAGCGCGTAGAGCAAAAACGCCGCGCCGCACCCGGCACAGCTGCCGGTCAGCAGCCAGACGCCGCGGGGAATGCCCCAGCGGCAGCGCTCGCCGCCGCGCCGCCCCAGCACAAACAGCCCCACCCACAGCACCGCGAACGCCGCAATACTCTGGGGGAACGCCAGATAGCCGAAGCAGGCGCAGACCGCTCCCACCGCCACGAGCCACGGTTTTTGAAACCCGCGGCTCACATAATGGTGCAGGCACAAAAACGCCGCCACAGTCCAATGGAACTGCTGGCCGGTGTAATCCGGCCCCAAAAACCACTTGGGCACAAAGGTAAACAGCACCAGCGCCGCCAGCAGCGCCCCGCGCCCGCCTAGATCCCGGCGGAACTCCCGGTAAAACGCATAGCTCATCGCGGCCTTGCACACCAGCACCACAAGCCGGAAAAACAGCAGCACGCCGGTCGTGCCGCCGGTCACAGCCATAAACGCCGCCAACAGCGCCGCCGACGGCAGGCTGGAAAGCTGGTGCGGCTCCCACATCGAGTAGAACAGCCTGTCCCCGCTGACGAGCCGGAACCCCAGCGACAGCGCGTACTCTTCGTCGATTTCCAACCCCACAAAGGCGCTGCGCACCATGACCGCCGCACACACCAGGCAGAGCAGGGCCGCACCGCACCGGCGCAGCCGCGCGCTCTGCGCCGTCATCGGCCGGCCCCCAGCGTTTTGTGCAGCAGGGTATCCCGCAGGCAGTACCAGCAGGGCAGGTAATTTTCGCAGAAAGCGTCCCATTTTCGCGCCAGGAATCCGCGCTGCTTCGTTTCTTTGTTTTTCACCGCCGCCACATCAAAGTAGCGGGCCTTGTCCCGCACCGATATCTTTTCCTCAAACGGCATATCCCAGCCCTCGGGATACCAGTAGGCCGGGGTCAGCAGGCGGTAATCGCTGCGCTCAGCCGCGTAGCGGTTCAGCTGGCTTTCGTCATGCCACAGGGCGATCACACCGTTCTGCAAGTCCTGCTCGGTGCGGCGTTCCAGTTCATGGCACAGCGCCAGAAACGCCTCCGCCGTGCCGCCGTTCAGCCCGCCGGAGACGTAGTCCTTCCCGCAGTTGTAGGGGATGTAGGCCGTGCTCTTGGGGTTGCGGTCGTAGGTATAAAACGGCGGCTTTTTGTTCCAGAAGCCCGGCTGCTGCACGAGCAGCAGATTTTCGCCCTTCTCGGGCCGGGGCAGAAATTCCTCCGCTGTAACGGTCTTTTTGCAGGTAAGATTCGCATTAAAGAAAAAGAGATAATCCATCTCCCGCAGCGCGTCCTCCTGCGTCAGAAAGATGGAGAACCGCTTCAGTGTGCTATACGGCCAGGGGTAGGCCTCCTGGTAAATGCGGTGTACGCGGGGCGCGTCCTCATACTCAATGGCGGGAGCATCCGTAAAGACAAAGTATTCCTTCTCGCATCCGGGCAGGAACTTTTCCTCAAAGCTGCGGTAAAACTCCGGCCAGAACACCGTGTATTTGCCGGTACAGATGTACAGCATCCCGATTTTTGTCATGCGGCATCCCCCTTTCGTTTCAGCTTGCGCAGCACCTTCGCGCCGTACTGGCGCAGGTAGGCGGCGTCTTTGCCCCAGCCGTAGACGGCCAGGTTCAGCAGGTTGGGCACCACCAGCACCACCAGCACCCGGGGTGCCAGGCCCAGCCAGCCGCCGGGCATTCTGGCGCACAGCGCGTAGCTGCCGCCCATGCAGGCTGCCAGCGTGACCAGATGCAGCGCCTGCACGGCCAGGTAATGCCCCAGCCCACCGCACATATACTGGCGGAACACGACCCGGATACGCCCGGCCCACATGATGCAGTGGGCCACCACCGTGGCGATCAGTGCGCCGGTGATATCATACAGCGGGAACAGAATAAAGCTCAGCGCCAGGTTCACCGTGGCCGACGCCACCATGAACCACTGGTCCTCCTCAAAATGGCCAAGCACCGCGCGGTAGGACCCCAGCATCCGGTGGTTCCAGCCGACGTACTCATTCAGACAGAACACCAGCACAAAGCTCAGGGGCAGCAGCCATTTTTCGCCCATCCACGCGCCCATAAACGGCTGGAACAGGCAGAAATACGCGGTCGCCACAAAGCTGCCGAACAGGTAGCTGAACAGATCCATGCCCCAGAACACCTGCTTGTCGTGGTCGTTGGCGGCGGCGGATTTGTCGTAGACAATGTTGCCGATGGCCGCCGCAAAGCTGTCCATGACCTTGTTGCCCAGGTCGGTGGCGGAGGTGGAAATGGTATTGTAGTTGCCCAAAAACGTCGTCTGGGTCGAGCCGCCCATGCGGGACGTCACGATGGTATCCGACGAGCCGTAGATCGTGTTGGAGAGACGGTGTACCAAAAAATACCGCAAATCGTGGAAAATACCCAGCTCTTTAAAGTCGTTGACCGTGACTTTTACGTCATGCACATAGGGGAAGTCCTTTTTGAACCGCCGCGCAATGATCAGGTTTGCCATGACGTTAAAGAAGATCGTCACGCTGAAATACAGCACATAGTTCGGGAACCACAGCGAGACGGCAATTTTCGCCAGACTCGTCGCCACGTTGCAGCAAAAGTCAATCTGGGTGCAGCGGTAGCCCTGCTGGGTGCAGGTGTACATCAGGCGGCGGGTTATCAAAAAGTAGCTGCACAGCGTCGAAACCACGTTCAGCCCGTACACGGTGTAGGCCGTGGCGGCGGGCACATCGGGCATGATCCACCGCAGCACAGCCGCGCCGATGAGTGCCAGCCCCGCAATGACCATGCCGACGACGCGGTACGCCCATTTGTACATCGACATGTACTTGCTGATTTTTTCCTCATTTTTCGCGGCGATCTGCTCATACAGCCGGTAGCTGATAACGCTGCCGACGCCGAACTCTGCGATCGAGAAAAAGTTGAACAGCTGGCTGACGACCTGGGACGCCGTGGTGATCTGCGGGCCGAAGTTATCGACCAGCAGCCGCCGTGTGACCAGTCCCAGCAGCAACAGCAGCAGGCTGGAGCCAAGGGCGTAAGCCATATTTAATAAGGTACGTTTGGTACGCAAGGCAGTTCCTTTCACAAAAGCCTTCCCCCGAGGGGGAAGGTGGCCCGGAGGGCCGGATGAGGGGAGAGTATGAGTTGTAAGCCGTTAATGGGCGATGATGGCGAGGTTAGCCCTCATCAGTCGCCTACGGCGGTTACGCTTCGACACGCGCCTGCGGGCGCAGCCCCTTGGGGGAAGCCTTTAGCGGCGGCTCGCCGCCCACAGGGTAAATTTCGGGCCGAAGGTCTGCATCAGCTTTTGGAAAAGCCTCCAGTCCCGGCGGGTCTTTACCTCGGTGCCGCAGGCATACAATGGCCGCAGCTGCTGGATGTAGGGCAGGCAAGCCTTGCGGATGGCGGCATCCTTCACCGCCGCCGTGCGGGCCTGCGGCCAGAACACATCGGCCGCCGCGTTCTCCATGACGGCATAGGTCTCGGCATCCACCGCGCCGCTGGCCGAGAGTTTCGCCAGCCGCCGTTGGGCCGCCGCCAGCCCCTTGAACCGCTTGGGCAGGTTTTTCGCGTCAGTCAGCAGGCTGCCCTGCCGCCCCACGCGGTAATGGGTGAACACCACATCCAAAAAGTACAGCCGCTCGCACTTTGTCAGCAATTCCAAATCAAAAGGCCAATCCTCGGCCCAGACGCAGTCGGGCAAAAACCTCACGCCGCTTTCGGCCAAAAACGACCGCCGGATGCAGTATTTCCACACCGACCAGTGCCCCGCGCCGTACAGCGCTTTCAATCGGGCGGCGTAGTCGCTGCTGTCAAACAGTCCGGGCACCAGATGCAGCCCCGCGTGTTCGGTCAGGCTGCCGTCTGACTGCCATTCCAGATGCTTGCCGATGAACCAATCGTACTCCGGGTGGGCGGCCAGCTCGGTGCGCAGCGCCGCCAGCAGCCCGGGGGCCATGGCGTCGTCGCTGTCCAAAAACAGCACCCACTCGCCCTGGGCGTGCTTTAGTCCGGTGTTGCGGGCAGCGGCCAGGCCTCCGTTTTTCCGGTGGACGACCTGCATACCGGGGATCTCGGCGGCGAACGCGTCGCACATTGTCCCGCTCATATCGGTGGATCCATCGTCCACAAGGATGCACTCCCAATCGCGCTCCCCCGCCTGCTCCGCCACGCTCTTGACACACGCCGCGAGGTAATTCTGCACATTATACACCGGTACAATAATAGAAAATCGCGGCATAACGTTCTCCTTCTCTATGCCTTCCCCCGTCGGGGGAAAGTGGCCCCGCAGGGCCGGATGAGGGGCAGCCGTGCCCCGGCAGCCCCCTTGCCTTGTTGTAGGGGCCGATGCTCACATCGGCCCGCGCAGCACTGTCCCAACAGCGGCCAAATGCGGTTCACGCGCCCCTCATCAGTCCGCTTCGCGGCCAGCTTCCCCCAAGGGGGAAGCCTTTATAAGTTTCCACCCATCCAGATACAGCGCACTATCCTTCGTGTGCGCGTACCACCTGTCCGGGGCCCAGACCTGCTTATCCGGAGCCGCAGCCAGGTATTGCGCCCACCAGCTGTATGTGGAGTTGCTCACCACAAACCCATGGCAGAGCTGCATCAGCGCCAGGTCGTCCACTGCCGCGCCCTGGGGCATAAACACTGCGGGCAACCCCGCCGTGTCCAGATGCTCCTGCGCCCAGGCGATATCGTCCGAGAACACGAACAGCTCCGCCTCGGGGCGGGCCGCTTTCACCTGCGCCGCTGCCCGGGCGTAATACGCGGGCGTGCAGACCTGCAAGATGGCGTTCTCCGGCTTCTGGTAGTCGCCGCGCCGCAGATGTACACAGACCGGCCAGGCCGCGGCACGTATCCTGTCGGCGCACTCCCCCGCCGGGATTGCTTTGCTGCGCAGCTCGGTTTTTACAACATCAGCAAAATCGTCAAAATATTTCTCACTCTGGAAATACCCCCACGCGAGGAAATCTTTACTTTTTCCCCGCCGCGCCGGCGTGTAGCCGTCGGTGGCAAAGTGCAGGCCCAGGGCGTTCAGCAGCGGTGCGGCGGCGGCCTCAAAGCCGTGCCAATCCCGGGCCAGCAGGCCGCGGCGCTGCTCATACTTTATCATCAGGGCCTTGGCCGTGTTCTGCCGGGGCAGATGCGCCTTGGCAAAGCCGGAATCGGCCAGAATTTCTACCTCGGGGCTGATGTTCAGTGCCCCCAGCGCGCAGACCGTGTGGGCGGGCGCACCGTCGCGCCAGTCCTGCCGGTCCAGCAGGGTCACACCCTCGCCGCAGCGCAGGCCCAGCGCCCGCGCAAAGGCATAAATGAACATCTGATTGCCCAGGCCCCCGGCCAGCTCCGCGTAAATCATGCTCGGCCTCCCAGTTTGTCGTACAGCTGCTCCATGCGGCGGGCAGCGGTCTTTAGCTCATAGCCCGCCGCCGCCAGCGTCTGCCAGTGGTCGGCGTGGTCACCGCCCACGGCAATTTCATCGGCCTTGGCCGCCCACTCGGTCAGGGGCGCAGCCAGCGGCAGAAAATGCACCAGCTCCGTCACCGAGCCGTCATCCGGCACATTGGTGGAGGCCAGACACGGCACACCGCAGCCCTGGGCCTCTACCAGCGTGACCGGGCTGCCCTCAAAATTGCTGGGCAGCAAAAACAGGTCAAAGGCGTTCATAAAGGCGGGCACATCGCTCTGCACGCCCGCAAAAATCACGCGGTCGGCCAGACCGTGGGCCTCGGCGGCGGCGCGCATTTCCGGCTCTTTCTCGCCGGTGCCGACAAGCAGCAGTTTCCACCGCACATCCTGCGCGGCCATAGCTGCAAAAACCTCCATCAAAAACAGCGGGTTTTTCTGGTGGTTCAGCCGCCCCACAAACCCGGCCAGGCGGTCGGTGTCGGCAATGCCGTAGTTGGCCCGCGTGGCAGCCCGCGCGGCGGCGTCCGGGTGGAACCGCCCGGCATCCACGGCGTTGCAAGCCACGGAAAAGTTTGGTTTTTCGTCGATATGGTCGCCAAACACAAATCGCCCTGCCGCCACGCCGCAGCCGAGGAAATAATCCGCAAACAGCTGGTAGACGCCGTGGGCGGCCCGCCAGGTCAGCGTCAGCGGCGGGTAGACAATGTGGCTGTGTACCACGATCTTGGCCCGGGGGCAGAGCAGCCGCATCATGCCGCAGACCGGTGCGCCGATCTTGCTGGCCGTGTGGTAGTGGATGATATCGTAGTCCTTGTGGGTGCGCAGGTGCGCCGCCAGTGCCCGGATGCGGTCCTTTTTATTGTCCGGCACCGCAATGATATGCACGCCGCGCGCTTCCAGCACGGGGGCGGTGCTGGCCTGGTCCGCCGGGCACTGCCCCACGAACAGGTCGATATGGTATTTCGCTGTATCGAGGTTCAGCAGCAGATTTTGCACATACCGCTGCACCCCGCTCTGCACCCCAAGATGGTTGCTGATCATTAAGATACGCATAAAGTTCTCCGATTACCAGTAGCTCCCGCCTTCAACCTTTTCTTTATGGGTGATGCCCTCCGTCTCGTCGGGGCGCACCCAGGCATCGTTGTACAGCTTGCCAATGATGGGGTGGCTGTCCCACCGTTTGCCCTTGATGCCAAACAAAAGCTGCGTGGCACCGCTCATTTGGATGGCGGCGCGGCCGGTGTCCCGGGCGTGGGCCGCCAGCGGCAGACCGTAGGCTCCCGCGCCGACGATGGCCACATCGTAGTCGGCGGCGTCCATCTCGCGCTCCATGGCGGCCAGGGCGTCAAACCAGCTGGCATAGCCGGTGTCCTGCCCACCCAGGCCCTGCACGGCCTGCACCACGGTCAGTGACGCAAACTCCGGCAGGACATTCTTGCCGGGGAACAGCTGCGCCCGCCGGGCGTACTGCGCTAAAATCGTCTTGCGGAAGGGATGCACCACCAACACCCGCTTGCCCGCCAGTGCCGCGCTCCACGGCTTGGCGTGGTAGTAGGGTTCCAGTGCGCGCAGTTCGGTAAAGCGGGTGGCATCGCAGCCGCGGATGACCTCCCGCTCGGCCCCCACGTTCCACAGGGCCAGCAGCTCCGCATTCTGGGCGCATTTGACGTAGAGACGGCAGAATTTTTCCAGTGTCGCATCATCCGTGGGGAACACGCCAGACAAATTGCGGATATCCTCCCGCGTGCGGTCGTCAAAATTTTTGCCGCCGTTCTGCAAATAGTCGGCCACGGTGCGCATTTCGGTCGCGCCGCAGCGGCCAAACAAAAACGGCTGGCCGCTTTCCAGCAGTTCCCGCGCCAGGTCGTTGCCGGCCCCGGCGGGTAAGATATCCACGCCGCGGTACTTCATCTTGAACCGCAGACCGCGGTAAATGTCGGCGGCCTTTTGCAGCAGAATGTTGTCGTTATCCATTGGTTTTCCCCTTTTTCGGCAGCAGGGTCAGGGCCAGTTCGGCGCTGTTCTGCCACAAAAAGTGTTCGTTCACGCGGTTCTGCGCCGCATGGCCCATGGTGTCTGTCGTCTTGTCCAGCGCGGCGGCCATCTCAGCGACAGTATCACACAGATACCCGCTGATGCCGTTTTCAATAATTAAATCCGGCCCCGGCGCATGGCGGGCCACCGGCGGGCAGCCCGCGTACATAGCCTCCAACAGGCTCATGCCGAAAATCTCGTTTTCGTTCAGGTTCACAAAAGCGTTGCAGGCATGATAATAAATATGCACCTGCGCGTTGGGCAGCTGGGGGATCAGGCGGCAGCGGCCCATCAACCCGGCCTCGGTCAGGCGGCGGGCCAGCTCATCGCTCTGCGCCCCCTGCCCAATAATGACCGCGTACCAGTCGGGCGCGGCCTGCAGCAGCGGTACCAGGTCGAGCGGCTGCTTGTAGGCGTCCAGCCGCCCCACAAAGGCCAGCACCTTGACCTGCTCGTTGATGTTCAGTTCCCGGCGTATCATGGCCTTGCTGCCCGGTATCGTCGGGATGATAGCCGTGTCCAGCCCCACCGGCATCAGCCCGCGGCAGGGCACGCCCAGGCTTTCCAGCTCGGCGGCCACAGCCGGGGTCTTGGCATAGGTGGGTGTCTTGCGGTACACCGTTAAATTTCGGCGCAGCAGCAGGTCCATCACCCCGCGCACAATAGCGTGGTTGGAGGTACTTTTCAACGCCCCCAGCTGGCTGTAAAACACGATGCCGTGCTTCTCGCAAAAGCGGTACAGCCCCGGCACGCCCAGGGAGTTATCCCCCATGACGTGTACGGCATCGGCCTGTTCGTCCAGCAAGATCTGCCAGCTTTTGTATAATGCCTGGGTGCCGAAGGCCACGGCGGGCAGATAGCAGATTTTCACGTTCGGCTCGGGTGTCTCCACCTTGGGCGCTTTTGCACCCGGTTCGGGGTAGAGCACCACGGCGCGGCAGCCCAGCGCGGCAAACGCCCTGGCCAGACCAACCTCCTGTCGGTTGTACAGCCCTTTCTGGCCGGAGGGGCCGCGGTAAAACTGCGGTATTACGATGGTTTTCATTTACGCTTCTGCCTCCGGCTTTGCGGGCTTGGGGATGCGCGTCAGATACCGCGCATCGATGACTTCCAGCACATCATCCCGGCAATAGGTGTGTACGCCGATGACATCCGCCGCGTTCAGTCCGGTGATTTCCACATTCTGGGGCGTCGCCGCGCAGAGCGGCACCTCGGAGCTGCCGCGCCGCGCGAGAAATTGCAGGTAAACGCCGTAGTCCACGCTGGTGCTGACCTGCGTGGGGTGGATGACCTGCTCACCCAGCACAAACAGCGGCCCTGCATTGCGGCTGACAAAATCAAAATCTCGGTGCTGCAAATTGTATGTCTCGTCGGGCAAAAGTTCAAAGGGGCCTGCGGGCGCGGCAGCGGGCAGGGTGTCTGCCTCAGCCAACGGCAGGGCGGCAGTCTCCTGCACGGCATGGCACAGCGTGTAGCGGCGGTAGCGCACATACAGCTGATTGTCGGGCTTTGTCTCGCTGCACAAAATCGTCAGTGCCTCGGCTCGACGATTCACCAAAATCGCGTCGCACAGTTCCTCATCGGTGGCAAACCGCTGGACCAGCTCCCATTTTGTGGGGAACACCCGGCAGCGGTAAAGCCGCAGGCTGTGGTCGTGCCCGGTCTCGGGGATCATCCAGACCTCGCCGTTCCAGTCAAACACCATCGGGAAGGAAAGGTGAAAATCCTCCTCCAGTGCCACGCGCCAGCCGTCAATGCTGCCGTCGTCGTGCAGTTCGCACACTTCCAGCCGGCCCTTGCCGGTGGAAAGATCCATCGCCTCGGCAAACAGCCAGCGCTTGCCGCCCCGGTGGCAGAGCAGCGGGTCGGCGAACCACCAGCCCTCGCGGCCGGGCAGCATCGTGTAGGGGCCGGCGCCCAGGGCGGGCAGCGGCTCGGTGCCCTCGGCCGTGGGGCGGGGGCGCACTGCGATCGTATATACTTCTTTTTCGCCCATCACTTTGCGCAGCAGCCGTTTCGGCGGCATATGCAGGGCGCGGTAAAACTGGTTCATGTCATTCCTCGGCGGCGCTGCGGCCGTACAATCTCATCAACGTCTTGTAATTTTCTTCCTCGCCAAAGCGGCGGCGGGTGGCGGCGGCGATGGCCGCGCAGTCAAACTGCATGGCACTCATGGCCCGCACGGCCCCGGCCAGCGCGGCGGCATCCCCCGGCGCAAAACACAGGCCGTCAAACCCGGGCCGCACCGACGCCCCCATATTGCCGATGCCGCTTGCCAGCACCGGCGTACCCAGGGCGTGGGCCTCGGCGGGCACCAGGGCAAAGCTCTCATAGCACAAGCTGGCACCCACCACAGCGCGGCTCTCGCCGATGATGCGGTGCAGCTCGTCCCGGGGCAGCTGGCCCAGAAAACGCACCTTCGGCAGCTTCTGCGCTTTCGCCCAGTCGGCCAGCGGGCCGTTGCCCGCCACCAGCAGTTCCGGCGCGTTTTTATCGAGGATACGCCACGCTTCGATAACGGTGCGGATGCCCTTCAATTCTTCCAGCCGCCCGGCAAACACAAACTGCCGTTTGCGCTCGTCCCAGGGCGTCACCGGGCCGTTCGGCACGCAGACCGGGTTCGGCTTGACGACCAGGCGGTTTGCGTCGAACATCGGATAGATTTTGTTGAATTCCAGCAGCTTTTCGTGGTCGAACTCGGTGGGGGCGGCCATCGTCACGCCGCGCCAGGTCCCCAGGACCCGGTGCAGCCAGTAGGCTGCCACAACCACCAGCGTCTGCGCCTTGCTGCCCCGGTAGCAGCTGTGCTTCAAAGCGCAGTGCAGGCCGTGGTGGGGGCACTCCTCGCAGACCTGACCGTCCCGCAGTAAAATCCCGTTGGGGCAGAACAGGCGAAAATTGTGCAGCGTCTGCACCACCGGCACGCCGCAGCTTTTGGCGGCCCGCACCACAGCGGGGCTGAGCAGCAAGAGCGTGTTGTGGATATGCACGGCCTCGACGCCCTCGCGTTTTATCAGGTCTTTCACCTCGCGGGCAGCGCGACGGTTCCAGACGGCGTGCAGCGGCAGCAGCGCCTTGGCCGCGCCGTGGGCGGCTTCCTCGTTGCTGCGCTCATACACCAGCACGGTATGGCCGTGGCGTTCCAGCAATTCCCGCTCCGCCGCAAAAACGGCATCCTCGCCGCCGGGCAGCCGGTAATGGCAGTGTACCAGCAGAATTTTCACGCTGTCGCCTCCTTTTCCGCATAATAAGCCTATTATGTCATTATACCCTTTTTATAAAGAAGGTGCAAGATGTTCCCGCCGCTTTCGCAGCCCGCCGTCCATGTAGGGGGCTGGGCGCACCCGGACCCCAGCCTTCCCATAACCGCCCCTACAAACAAGCAAGGGGAACGCGTCCCCGCGTTCCCCTTGCAATTTTTATTTGTCCTCATTCTCGCTGTTCAGCTGTGCGTCCCGCATGGCCTTGATGGTTTTCTCCAAATCAAAGCTCTTATCCAGCGCGGGGTAAATCGCCATCAAGTTCAAAAGGCAGGGCAGCCACAGGCTGCACAGGATCACCGCAAAGCTGCTGACAGGCCAGAACAGCGCCACCGCTGCCCAGTAAATGCCCTGCCACAGAACACCCAACGCACTGCGGGGCAGGTAGCCCAAAAACAGCATCAGCGCGTTTTTCAGCAGGCCGCCAAAGCTGACCTCGACCAGCGCCACCTGGGCATAGATGTACTGTGCAATGCCCGCCAGCAGAATCAGCGCCACCAGCACAGCCACCGCAGGCACAACGCTCTGGGAGATATCCAGGTGGAACGCCGTGAAAATTTCCATCGCCAGCAGCAGCCCGCAGACAGCGCCCGGCAGCAGCGACGCCTTGACATTGCGCTTCCAGGCGCGGCGGTAGGTTGCCCACCAGAAGCCCGGCTCATCGCGCAGGCTGCGCAGAATCGTGTCGTTCAGGCCGACGATCTGCGGTGCGGCGATCATGCCGCCCAGAATGCCCGCCGCCAGCATCGGGATCAGGGAGTGGGTGGACACGGCGAGCCACAGCAGCAGCGCGAAGGGCAGGCTGCTGATAAGCGCCAGCAGACCCGCCATCCATATGGTGGAAAAGTCGCGGCCCAGAATCTCAAAGAAGCGGGCAGCGCCCTTTTTTCGCGGTGCATCGGGCGAAACGCCCGGCCCCGGTTTGTCAAAATTCTGATGAAAAAGTCCCATGACGGTGTTCTCCTAGTTTTGTAATTTTTTAGTGTTATTCTCGCGGCCCATACATCGCCGCACCGCTCGTTATCAGCACATCCGGCTCCACGCGCAATCCGGTCTTGCGGCCCTTCTGCGCCTCGACCAAAAACAGCCAGGGCGCGGCGTCGGGGCGGTTCTTCACAAAGGCCAGCCGCTTGGGTTCCAGCCGCGCGGCACGCAGGGTGCTCAATACCTCGGCCAGCTGCTCGGGCCGCTGGCACAGCAGGAACCGTCCCCCGTCCCGCAGGGCGCGGCGGGCGCAGTCCACGGCGTCTGCCGTCGTGCAGCTGTCGGTGTGGCGGGCCTCGGCCCGGCGCTTGTCGGGGCTGCGCGGCCCCGCCGCAAAGTAGGGCGGGTTGCAGGCTGCAAAATCATACTGCCCCTGCTCCGGCCCTGCCGTGCAGAACTGCCGTAAATCCGCGCAGACCGGCGTGATATGTTCAGCGCCGTTCTCCGCAGCCGCCTGGCCGCAGAGTGCGCTTGCCGCCGGGTCAAATTCCAGCGCCGTGCATGGTCCCCGGTGCCCGGCGTCGTGCCACAGCAGCGCCACAATGCCGCACCCGCTGCACAGGTCCAACGCCCGCTCGTTCCGCCGGGGCTGGGCAAACCGCCCCAGCAGCAGCGCATCGGTGCCAAACATGGCTCCCGGCGCGGTCAGTACGCGGGTGCCGTTGTCCAGTATTTCAACGCCCATTTACGCTTTATCGCGCAGCTGCGCGTATTTCAGCAGGGCGACCTGGGTCTTGCTGTCCTTGATGGTACCGTCCATCACCAGGCCCAGGGCCTTGTCGAACGGCATCTTCACCACATCCAAGAACTCCCCGGCGTCCAGGTGCTGCTTGACCTCGTGCAGGCCGGTGGCAGCCCACAGGTAGATTTTTTCGCTGTCATAGCCTACGGTGGCGTAGACGACGCCCAGGTCGATGAAGTTGTCCGCCGTCAGGCCGCACTCCTCACTCAGTTCGCGCTTGGCGGCCTCAAAGGGATCCTCGCCCGCTTCCAGTTTGCCGGCGGGCAGTTCCCAGATTTCCTCGCCAAAGGCGTAGCGGAACTGGCGCACCATCGTCACGTTTCCATCTGCATCCACCGGCAGGATGCACGCCCCGCCGTGGTGATGGACGATCTCTCGGGTGCTGGTGGTGCCGTCCTCCAGCTGCACCTTATCCACCGTCACGCGGATGACCCGGCCGTTGAATATCTCCTTGCTTTCCAGCATAGTCTCTGTATGTGCCATGGCTTGTCTCCTTTTTTTGCATCTTTACTAATCTTACAGCAACCGCAGGCAATAATCAATAAAATCCACCGTATATTTTTGGCTGCGCACCCGGTCGCCGGTTTTGCCCTCCTCCAGATAATTCAGCACTGCCTCGGTCATCTGGGGATCCTCCATCAGATATTCGCGGCAGTACATTTTGCCCGGTTCCAGCACAGCGTGGCAGAACACCACCCCGCGCCCGCGGAAAGCGTTCACGCTCATCGACGGTGTCAGCGGCAGCTGGGCCGATTCCACAATGCGCAGCGTCTGCTTGTCGGAGGCCGCCGCCCGGCGCAGCCGCAGCAGCAGCTCCCGGCGCGTCTCGACGTCCGGCGGTTCGTACAGAGCCGGGGGCAGGTCAAACATCTGCCCGGTGCGCACAAACTGCAAAAGTCCTTCCTCGCAGAAATACAGGTCCGGCGTCTGCTGGTTCCAGGTGTTCAGGTAATCCAGCAGCGCGGGCAGGTAGGGCTGCACGGCTGCGTCCTGCCGCACGACCCGCAGCGCGATCTTTTCATCGGCAAACAGGCTGAACGGCGGCTGGTAGCGCACCATGCAGCACTTGCGCGTCTCGGCAAACAGCTTGCTGTACAACTGCACGGACTCCATAAAACCGTGCGTCCCGGTCGCCAGTTTCAGCACCGGCACTGCGTCGATGTACTTGCGGCTGAACGCCAGGCGCAGGTTTTCCACGGCCTCCCGGTCGGTGATGATATATCCTTTCTGCCCCAAGCGGTCCATCATCAAGGCAGCCGTGGGCAGCAGCAGATACACCGGCATCAGCGCACCGGGGCTGGGTTCGCTCATCACACACCGTACAACGCGGGCATCGTAGTTGAGCTTGGGCAGAAACAAGAGCGGCAGCGTGCGGGTCAGCGTGGCGATATTCCCGGCTTTTTCCCCGGGGATGTCGCTTTCCTCGACAAAAATCAGCAGCTGGGACAGCGACGCCGTCTGCCCGTCGGGCGCGGAGAAGCGGTTCACCAGCACCCGGTCCAGCACCGGATTCGTGAATGGCGAGAGCAGCAGCGGCCGCGTATCACCGGATAGCATATGCTCGGCCACCAGCGCCGCTGCGGCAGCCGTCACCGCGCGGGTACCCTCCACATACTGTCCGGAAACACTCATCTGCCGCGCGGCCTCGTTGGTGATGTTCCCCTCGCGCCGGGTGTAATCCTCGACCCGGAACGCCGCTTCCAGCAGTTGGTTCAACGCAGCGCGCATCTTGGGGTCCGTGCCGCGGCCACGCTGCTTGTACTGCACCAGCAGGGTGGTTTTTTCTTCCTCGGTCAATTCCAGTGCGTCGGTCAGGCGCTCCAGCTGTTCGCGCCGGGGCGTGCGCTGCCCGCCGAGTATCTTATATAAAGTAGAGCGGTCGATGGCCGCCCGGCGCGCCAGTTCCGCCATCGTGCCCGGATACCGCGCCACCGCCGCCTTCAGGCTTTGGATCAGTTCAGTCATATAGGTGGGTCCTTTTTGTTGCATCGTCAATCCGTGTATGGCAGGGGACGCTCGTCATCGACCTGCCCCTGCACTTCTACCAGGAAAGCATTTTCTTCTATACACAGATACTATACCGCGAAAACACTTTTGTGGCAAGTGTAAACTTTTTTGGGGAATCATTGCGGTTTTGTGGCACATTTGCTATAATAAACACAAATTCCCGCCAAAGTGAGGTGTCCTGCATGAAAAAACATCCGTTGCTTACTGCGGCCGCCGCAGCCGGTACTGCCGTGCTCGGCGCAGCCTACGGCATCTACCGCGTCGCCTTTTACCAAAAGCCCACCACCGCCGTGCCCTCCCCCGCCGATATGCCCACGCGGGAGGTCTACCGCAAGGCCATGTGCCCCGACGCCGATGCGCTGGCGCGGGACACCTTCACGCCGGTACATATCACCGCGCAGGACGGCACACCGCTGGCCGCGCGATACTACCACCACAACGACGGTGCCCCGCTGGCTATCATCTTCCACGGCTACCGGGGCTATGCCGTGCGGGACGGCCTGGGCGGCTACACCCTCTGCACCAAGCTGGGTTATAATGTTCTGCTGCCCGACCAGCGCGCCCACGGGTACAGCGGCGGCCACACCATTACCATGGGCGTGAAGGAGCGCTACGACGCCCGGGACTGGGCTGTCTGGGCACGCAGCCACTTTGGCCCGGAAGTCCCCATCTTTTTGATGGGCGTCTCGATGGGCGCAGCCACCGTGCTGCTGGCCGCCGGGCTGAATCTGCCGGACAACGTCTGCGGCATCGTAGCCGACTGCGGCTACACCAGCCCGCGCGAGATCACCCGCAAATGCCTGCCGGAGTACCTACCCGGCTTCCCTCTCGGCCCCACCTACGCCATCGGGCGGCTGGGGGCCATCCTGTTCGGCCATTTTGACCCTGAGGATGCTGACTGCACCGATGCCGCGGCCCACAGCAAAGTGCCGATCTTCTTCGTCCACGGCGATGCCGACGGCTTTGTTCCCTACGAGATGGGCCGCCGCAACTACGAGGTCTGCCGCGCCAAGGGCAAGCGCTTTTTGACGGTGCACGGTGCCGAGCACGCCGTCAGCTACTACCACGACAACACCGCCTACACGAAAGAATGCACCGACTTCCTGCAAGACTGCCTCACCCGCCGCCACTTCGCCTGGCCGAAGGAAGCCCCCGACGACGCGCGATAACCGCATTGCCACCCCGTAGGGGCCGGGCATACCCGGCCCTTAACCTTTCGGCAAACGCCCCGTAGGGCGGTCAGTCCCCTCGCCGCTCCCCTCATTTGTAGGGGGCGGCGTCCTCGACGCCCCGCATATCGTCCGCTCTGTTACCCCCGTTTTTCTAAAAAAATCAAACATAGAGGAGTGCATCACTATGACCCACGTTTCCACCCCGAACGCCCCCGCCGCCCTCGGCCCCTATTCTCAGGCCGTTGACACCGGCTCCACCGTCTATTGCAGCGGCCAACTCGGCCTGGATCCCGCCACCGGCAATCTGGCCGATGGCGTGCAAGCCCAGACCCACCAGGCCCTCAAAAATCTGCAGGCCGTCCTGAACGAGGCCGGCCTGAGCCTCGACAACGTCGTCAAAACGACGGTTTTCGTGCAGGATCTGGCCGATTTCGGCACCGTGAACGAGATTTACGGCACCTACTTCCACGGCGGCTTCCCCGCCCGCAGCTGCGTCCAAATCGCCGCCCTGCCCAAGAACGCCCTTGTCGAGATCGAGTGCATCGCGGTACGGTAATTGCCCACTTTAAAAAAACGGCAGACCGCCATCCAACGGTCTGCCGTTTTTTATTTCCCATAACTCGCCAAGAACTGTCTCGTCCGCTCCTCTTTGGGGTGGTCGATGACCTCTTTCGCATCGCCCTGCTCCACGACCACGCCGCCGTCCATAAACAGGATGCGGTCGGCCACGTCGCGGGCAAACTTCATCTCATGGGTCACAATGATCATCGTGGTTTTATGCTCGGCCAGCTCGCGCAGCACCCGCAGCACCTCACCGGTCAGCTCAGGGTCCAGCGCACTCGTCGGCTCGTCAAAACACAAAATATCCGGGTGCAGCGCCAGGGCGCGGGCGATTGCCACCCGCTGCTGCTGCCCGCCCGAAAGCTGGTGCGGGTAGTGCCCTTCGCGGTCAGAAAGCCCCATCTGCGCCAGCAGCTGCCGCGCCTGCATCTCGATATCGGCCAGGATCTGCTTTTTGTTCTGCTTGTAGTCCGGGCGTTCCTTCGCCAAAAGCTGGCCCGCCAGCATCACGTTTTGCAGCGCCGTGTACTGCGGGAACAGGTTGAAATTCTGGAACACCAGCCCGAAATGCAGCCGCTTTTTGCGGATGGCCTCCTCGCTCTGGGTGCGGGTATCGGCGGCGCTCCACAGTGTCTCGCCCGCCACCGTAATGCTGCCTGCGTCCGCTGTCTCCAAAAAGTTCAAGCAGCGCAGCAGCGTCGTTTTGCCGGAGCCGGACGACCCGATGATGGCCAGGGCCTCGCCCTCGGCCAGCTCAAACGAGATATCGCGCAGCACCTTTGTGGTGCCAAAGCTCTTGCCGATGCCATTTACTTCCAACAATGCCATAGCCGCGCCCCCTTACTTGAAATAGTCCAGCCGCTTTTCCAGCCAACCGAACAGCAGCGTCAGCGCACCCACAAACACAAGGAAGAACACCGCTGTGGAAAACAGCGGCCAGATCAGTCCTTTGGCACTGTACTCTTTCGCCATCATAATGATGTCTTTGTTGGCAATGACGTTCGCCAGCGAGGTATCCTTGACCAGCGTGATGATCTCATTGCCCATCGGCGGCAGAATGCGCTTGATGACCTGCAAAAGCGTCACGCGGAAGAAGATCTGCGCCTTAGTCATACCCAGCACTTGCCCGGCCTCGGTCTGGCCCTTGGGGACCGCCTCGATGCCGCCGCGGTAAATTTCCGAAAAATAGCAGGCGTAATTGATGGCAAACGCCACCACCGCCGCCACCAGGCGGCCGCTGCCGCCCGACGGCCAGGGGCTGGTAAAGCCCATCAGGCCCGGCCCTAAGTAGATGACCAGAATTTGCAGCATCAGCGGCGTGCCGCGGATGATCCAGACAAAGGTCTTGACCACGCCGCGCAGCGGGGCAAACTTGCTCATGGAGCCAAACGACACCACCAGCCCCAGCGGCAGTGCGAACAACAGCGTCAGACCGAACAGCTGGCAGTTGAGCCAGAATGCCTCGGTCAGGCGGCCCCAGATGACAGCCGCCTCGCCCATCAGTCGGCCAGCGTCAGGCTGTACTTGTCGGCCAAAGCCTGCATCGTGCCGTCGGCCTTCAGCTCGTCAAAGGCAGCGTTCACGGCGTCGGCGGCATCGCTGCCCTTGCGGAAGGCCACGCCATACTCCTCGGCGTTCAGCTCGTCTTTAATAGCCAGATCCGCGTAGTCGGTGCCGTCGCCGATCATGGCGGAGGCCAGCGTCAGGTCCAGCACAGCGGCATCCGCCGTACCGGCGGCCACTTCCATCAGACAATCGGTCTGGACGGATTTGCTGACGTAATCGGCCTGGGCCAGGCTCTCGTCGTCGTTGATGGCGCTCTCACCGGCGGAACCGGCCTCTGCGACCACGGTCTTACCGACGAGGTCAGCGGTGGAGGAATAGTCGGCGTCGGCCTTCATCACGACGACCTGCGCGTTCTTGGCGTAGGCCTTGGTGCAGGCGGCGTTGGCCTGGATATCATCTGTCAGCGTCATGCCGTTCCAGATGCAGTCAATGCTCTTGGCATCCAGCTCAACAATTTTGGTGTCCCAGTTGATTTCCACAAATTCCGGCTCCACGCCCAGCTTCTCACACACAGCGGTCGCCAGCTCGGTGTCAAAGCCGGTGAAATTGCCGTCGGCGTCGGTGTAGTTCATCGGCTCATATACCGTGTAGCCGATGGTCATTTTGCCCTTGCCCTTGATGTAGTCCAGGTCACTGTCCCCGGCTGCTGCGGTAGATTCCACAGTGCTCTCGGCCGTGGACGCCGCCGTGGATGCGTTGCTGCCGCAGGCTGCCAGGCTGGCCGCCATACCCAATGCCAGAACGGTGCTGATCAGCTTTTTCATGATGACTTCCTCCTTGTATACACTTTACACAAACCCTCACACCACCGCTCTAAAGCGGTAGCATTCTTTAATAGTAATGCAAAACCTCTTTTTCTGCAAGACCTTTTGCAAAAAAAAGAGGTGAAAAGTATATTTATGCAGTTTTACGCCCGCCCCGCCGCATACTGCGGCACAAAAAGAATACCATGTCTCGGCAGTTTTTGCAGCTGCGGAACATGGTATTTTTTATTTTACGACCCTGACCATATCCCGGCTGATGTCCGCCAGGCTCGCCGCACCGCACAGGCGCATCGTGTCGGCCAGCTCGGCACCCAGCTTTTCCACATAGGCAGCCACGCCGTCGGCACCGCCGCCGTACACAGCTGTCACAAAGGGGCGGGCAACCAACACGCCGTCCGCGCCCAGGGCCAGCGCCTTGAACACATCGTTGCCGCTGCGGATGCCGCCGTCCACCAGAATTTTCGCGCGGCCATCCACGGCCGCCACAATGTCCGCCAGCACTTCCTCGGTGGCGGGGCAGTCGTCCAGCACGCGGCCGCCGTGGTTCGAGACGACGATGCCCGCGGCCCCGGCCTCGATGGCCTTTTCCGCGCCGCGCACCGTCATGATGCCCTTTAAGATAAACGGCACGCCCGCCGCCTGGGCGATTTCTTGCAGCTGCTCCACGGTCTTGCTGCCGGCGGGCGGATCCAGGTGCTGCAAAAACGGCAGGCCCGCTGCGTCAATGTCCATCGCCATGGCAAAGCAGCCGGACTGCCGCGCCATCGTCATTTTTTCCGCCACTGTGACGTTGTCCCACGGCTTCACAGTGGGGATGCCCGCGCCGCCGCTGGCCGCAATGGCCGCCGTTGCCCCCTCCATGACCTTGGGGTTCGTGCCGTCTCCGGTGAACGCCGCAATGCCCGCCGCTGCGCAGGCAGCGACCAAAATTTCATTGTACTGCAAGTCGTTGTATTTATCGCCGTAGTGCAGCGTCATTGCGCCCACCGGCCCCGCAAAAAACGGGTATTTGAACTTGCGTCCAAAGAGCTCCAGGCTCGTATCCGGCTCAAAATTCTCGTGGATCGTATCCATGTTCAGCCGCACATTCCGCCACGCGTCAAAGTTGCGGATCGCCACCGTGCCGCTGCCCTTGGCCCCCGGGCCGGGGATGGTGCCACCGCAGGCGCGGCCATTGCACACCGGGCAGGCATGGCAGGGGCCCATCCGACCCTTCGCCGCCTGCAAAACTTCTGTATAGGTCATAGCAATTTTGCCTCCGTTGGCGGGCCGACGCATCCCATCGACCCCACAAAAAATCAAGTGAATTATGCTCCGCGCCTATTATACCGTGTTTTGGCCGCGACTGCAAGACCGCTGGCTGCCACCATTGCCCCCAGCAGACACGGCCCGACCCCTGCGGACCCGGCAGCATCCCCCAGCCAGCCCAGCATCGGGCTTGCCGGGATCATCAGCAAACTGTACGTCATGCTGTCCACGCTGATAAGCGTCGCGCGGCGGTCGCTGGAAATTGACTCGTTCATCCGCTGCATACTGTGCAAGAACCACACGGCCAGTGCCCCCTGCACCAGCATCGGCCCGACGGCACAGGCCCACGCCGGGGCCGCCCCGGCCAGCAGTGCTCCCGCGCCAATGGTCAGCGCACAGGCAAAATACAGGCCGCGCAGGGTCTTAGGGTGCAGCCGCCGCCCCAGTGCCGTGCCCGCCATACCTGCAGCCCCGGCCAGCAACCCCGGCAGGAACAGCCATTCCATGGCCCCACCCTGTTCCGTCAGCCGCTGCTGCACAAACATCGACGTCAAGTAGCTTGGCAGCGAAATCACCGCGTCCGCCGCAATCAGCCGCCGTGCCAGCGCACTGCCGCGCAGGCAGTCGGCGCTGTCCAAAATATGCACACGCAGCCGGGCGGGCAGTTCCCGCAGGGTGTGCCGCTCCCGGGCGGCCTGCTCATCGGTGACGATGGGTTCTTCCAGCCGGGCCGCCGCCAGTGCCGAGAGCAGCGCCGACACGGCGTCCGCCAAGTAGTACCCGGCGTAGCGCAGCACCCCTGCCAGCAGGCTTGCCAGCGAGCCGAGCGCCGTTGCAATTTTCATGCAAATCGACGCATTGGCGTCCACTTTTATATACTCTTTCTCCCGCCCGGCCATTTTCAGGCTGTCGTAGATCAGGGCTTCGGCCGTGCCGGAAAGCATATTGTAGCCCAGCGCCTTCAGCGCCATGGCCGTGCAGATCAGCCCCAGCCCCGGTGCAGACGCCATGGCCAGCGCCGAGAAAACGCCCAGCACACCGCCGAAAATCAGCGTGCGCCGCCGCCCCAGCAGATCCGCAGCCATGCCGCTGGGCACCTCGCACAGCAGGCTCGTCAGATGGAACACCCCTTCGGCCAGGCCGATTTCCGCCAGCGAGAAGCCCCGCGCCGCCAGCAGCGCCACCCAGACGGCATCGGTAAACCGCAGTGTCGAGAAAAATGCGTGCAGATACACGCAGCGCAGTTGTTTTTGTAAATTCATCGGGAACACCCTTTCGCTCAAAAATCACGAAAACGTGCCCTTTTTTGCACACAAAAAGCGCCCCGCAGCAAAGCCGCAGGGCGCAAAAATGCACACACTTATAGCTTTACCGGAACTTAGGGCAATACCTAAAAAAGGGCACACTTATAGCGTCGATTCGTCAGGGGTTTCCTTTTTTCTGGAACACCACACCGAACTGCCAACGCATACGTGTGCTCTCCTTCCCGGTAAATTTGGCTTTACTATACCACACCGTTTGCCAAATTGCAAGAAAAATTGTACAATAGAAGCAACTTTGAAAAGCTCTGGGGGAACATCTATGAAACGTCTCGTCATCGGCCTGCTGGCCCATGTTGACAGCGGCAAAACCACACTGGCCGAAGGGCTGCTCTACCGCGCCGGCGTGCTGCGCAAGCTGGGCCGCGTCGACCACCGTGACGCCTTTCTGGACACGGACAGTCAGGAGCGGGCGCGGGGCATCACGATTTTTGCCAAGCAGGCGGTGCTGACGCTGCCCGCCGCCGACGGCTGCGGCGAGACCGCGCTGACCCTGCTGGACACCCCCGGCCACGTGGATTTCTCCGCCGAGGCCGAGCGCGCCTTACAAGTGCTGGACTACGCCGTCCTCGTCGTCTCCGGCACCGACGGCGTGCAGGCCCACACCGAGACACTGTGGAAGCTGCTTGCCCGCTACCGCGTTCCTACGTTTGTTTTTGTCAACAAAATGGATCTGCCCGGCGCGGACGCTGCTGTCCGCCTGCGGGAGCTGCGGGGCCGCTTCGGCGACGGCTGTGTGGATTTTTCCGCCGCGCCCGACCCCGAAGCCCTGGCCCTGTGCAGTGAGCCGTTGATGAACGAAGTCCTCGACACCGGCACCCCCGCGCCCGAGACCGTCATCACGGCCATTGCGCGGCGGCAGGTCTTTCCGGTGTTTTTCGGCGCGGCGCTGCGTCTGGACGGCCTGGACAGCTTACTGCGCGGCTTGCAGACGCTGACCCGCACCCCGCCCCAGTGGCCGGAATTTGGCGCACGCGTGTTCAAAATCAGTGAGGACGCAGGCACCCGCCTGACCTGGCTGAAAGTCACCGGCGGCGTGCTGCACGTAAAAGACGTGCTCCCCGGCGGCGAAAAGGCCGACGTCCTGCGGCTGTACAATGGCGGCAAGTTTCGCCTGGTCAGTGAGGCTTTTCCCGGCATGGTCGTGGCAGTGGCAGGCCCGGCAGCCACCCGCCCCGGGCAGGGCCTTGGTGCAGAATCCGACGCGGAGACGCCGCTTTTGGAGCCTGTGCTCAACTACCGCGTCGACTGTGACGCCGACGCTCACACCGTTTTAAAAGCCCTGCAGACCCTCGAGGACGAGGACCCGCAGCTCCACGTCAACTGGCGCGACGACCTGGGCGAGGTACACGTCCAGCTGATGGGTGAAGTGCAGCTGGAAATTTTGCAGAATATTTTACAGGACCGCTTCGGGCTGGACGTCACTTTCAGCGAGGGCGGTATCCTCTACAAAGAAACCCTGACCACCGCTGTGGAGGGCATCGGCCACTATGAGCCGCTGCGCCATTACGCCGAGGTCCACCTGCTGCTGGAACCCGGTGCGCGGGGCAGCGGCGTACAACTGGCGGCAGACTGCCCGCCCGACACACTGGCCGAAAACTGGCAGCGGCTGATTTTGACCCACCTTGCCGAGCGCACCCACCCCGGCGTGCTGATTGGTGCGCCGCTGACCGACGTAAAGATCACGCTGGCGGCGGGCCGCGCCCACCAGAAGCACACCGAGGGCGGCGACTTCCGCCAGGCCACCTACCGCGCCGTGCGCCAGGGCCTGCGGATGGCCGCAGCCAAGGACGGCGTAACGCTGCTGGAACCGTGGTATGACTTCACGCTGGAACTGCCCGCCGACGCGCTGGGCCGCGCCATGGCCGATGTGCAGCGGATGTGCGGCAGCTTTGAAGCGCCCGAGACGCTGCCGAAATCCGAAAACACCGTGCGGCTGACAGGCCGCCTGCCGGTGGCCACCGCGCGGGGCTATGCGCGGGAGGTCGCGGCCTACACCCACGGCCTGGGCCGCTGGGCCGTGCTGCCTGCCGGGTACGACACCTGCCACAACGCCGACGAGGTGCTTGCCGCCGTGGGCTATGACCCGGACGCCGACACCGAGAACTCGGCTGACTCTGTGTTTTGCGCACATGGGGCCGGGTATCTCGTCAAGTGGGATGAGGTCCCCACCCGCGCCCATGTGTCCAGCGGGCTGGAACGCCGCTTAAACGGCACCCCTGCCGCCGACGAGGACGCTGCCGGGCAGGCTGACGCCAACGACCGTCGCCGCCGGGCCGCCGCCTACCGGGGCACGCTGGAACAAGACAAGGAGCTGCTGGCGATTTTTGAGCGCACCTACGGCAAGATACGCCGTCGTGGCGAGACCGGAGACGCCAAAAAGGCAGCCCGCGCCGCCCTGCACACCGCCCCCGCTGCGGCCAGCGTCCTCTCCAAACCAGTACCCACCGGCCCGGATTACCTGCTGGTGGACGGCTACAACGTGATTTTTGCCTGGGACGACCTGCGCAGGCTGGCCGACGGCAATCTGGACGCCGCCCGCCGCCGCCTGATGGACATTTTGTGCAACTATGCAGGCTACAAGCGCTGCGTGCCGATTCTGGTGTTCGACGCCTACAAGGTGCGGGGCGGCACACGGGAGGTCGAGCAGTACCATAATCTGTACGTCGTCTACACCCGCGAGGCCGAGACCGCCGATATGTACATCGAACGCGCCACCCACGAGCTGGCGAAGGAGCACCGCACCCGCGTCGTCAGCAGCGACGGTGCCGAGCAGATCATCGTCATGGGCCACGGTGCCCTCCGCGTCTCCGCCCGCGCCTTTGAGGAAGAAGTGCGGGCGGTGGAGAAAGAAATACGAGAGTTTTTGGAAGAATAAATCAGCAGAATGTAGGGGCGAGGTATGCCTCGCCCGCAGCGCACCCACAAAATGGCGTTGATGGGATGGCTGCGGGCCGGGTATGCCCGGCCCCTACTTTTTCATAAACGGAAAACTTTCAGAAAACTCCCCCTGCTATACTGTCCTCACACCCACCGGAAGGAGGTATTCCACATGCTGCCAATTCTGATCGTCGACGACGAGCCGAGCATTGCCCAGCTGATTGCCATGACGCTGGAACCGCTGGGCCAGCCGCTCATCATTGCACACGACGGTGAACGCGCCGCCGATCTGCTGGAAACGCAAAAATTTGACCTGGTCATCCTCGATGTCATGCTGCCGGGCGTCGACGGTTTTGCGCTGATGGATTACATCGCGCCCACCGGCACGCCGGTCGTATTTTTAACAGCCAAAAACGCCGTGGCCGACCGGGTGCGTGGGCTGAAACTGGGCGCATATGACTACATCGTCAAGCCCTTTGCTCCGCCGGAACTGCTGGCCCGGGTGGAGGGGCTTTTGCGCCATACCGGCCGCCGCGCGGCCACGCTAAACGTGTTCGACGCGGTCATCGACCCCTACGGCCAGACCTACACCGCACCCCTAAAATAAAAAGCACAAAAAAACGCCCTGCACCGCAAAAATACGGTGCAGGGTTATTTTTATCTTTCAGTATCTTGTAGGGGCCGGGCATTCCCGGCCCGCACGCTTATGGGGGCTGCCCCTTTCTCCCTTTACATTTCCTTCGCCGCACACAGCAGCACTTCCAGGGCCTTATCCAGCCCTAGCTTGCTGGTGCAGAGCGTCAGATCATAGTTGCGGCTGTCGCCATAGACCTGGCCGGTATGCTGCTTGCAGTAGTTGCGGCGGGCGCGGTCAGCGCTGTCCATATCCGCTTCCAGCTGGTCAAACGGCGTGTCCGGCATCAGCTTACGCATATGCAGCAGACGCCAGTTGCGGTCAGCGTGTACAAACACCCGCAGGCAGTGGTCAAACTCACGCAGGATATAGTCTGCATTGCGGCCGACGATAACACAGCTCTCCTTATCCGCAATTTCCCGGATGGCCCGCACCTGGGCGTCCCACAGTTCCTCACTCAAGGGGCGGTTGTAGAAGTTGAACAGGCTCTGGGTAAAGCCGAACTCGTGGGGTACACGCTCGTCCCAGCGGCGCACCTGCTCGGGTGTCAAGTGGGCGCTGGCCTTGGCGGTCTTTAAAATGATATCGCGGTCATAGTAGGCAATATTCATCTCCCGCGCCAGGCGTCGGCCCAGCTCGCCGCCGCCCGCACCAAACTCGCGCCCGATGGTAATGATACGCTTCATGGTCGTTTCCTCCTTACAGCGTTTACAGCGGGGCCATTGCAGGGGCGGATGCAAGCATCGCCCTCTGCAAGCCTACGGCACCACTGCAATTTCAGGATTTCTTATTACTCCTATTGTACCAAATCCCGCGGGAAATGCAAGGGTTCAGCTTGCACTATTCAGCCGATATCCCACTTTATATACGGTCTGGATGTCATTTTCCAGTCCCAGCTTGCGGCGCAGGCGGTTGATATGTACATCCACGGTGCGGCTCTCGCCGATGTAAGCGTACCCCCAGGCGGCCTCCAACAACTGGCTGCGGCTCAGCGCCTTGTCGCAGTGGGTCAGCAGCACAGTCAGCAGTGCAAATTCCCGGGGCGTCAGGCACAGTTCGTGCCCCGCGCGGCTGACCCGGTGCGCCGCGAGGTTCACTTCCAAATCTTTATAAAAGACATCTTGTGCGGTTTTCATAACGAACATCCTCCTTCCGAACAGGACAGCTTTTTGCGATTCCTCACATCTATTATAACGACAGATGTTTCCAACTTGTTACAAGATTCTCGAAATTTAAGGCAAATTTAAAGATTTTGTTTAAATTTTAGAAGTTTTTATTTCTCTGCGTTCCCATTTTCCACATTTCAACACTTCCCTCTCATCGTACTATTTTGTACCTTTCCCCTGGGTTTTCCACCGTTTCAACACAGTTTTCCACATTTCCACAGTGGAATCCTGTCGAAAACCTGTGCAAAACGCGGAAAACCCGTCCCAGCCCCACCGTTATGCGGATTTTTTGCGTTTCGTTCAAAGTTGCTTCATACGCTGTTCATTTTTTCAGTCCATGCTATACTTGTCACAAAAGAAAAGGAGGCTACCCCCATGAAAGAGACGACACAGCCGCCGAAAGACCCAAAGAAGAAACTTTGGATCGGCTACGCGGTCATTCTTTCCATCGTCATTTTAAGCAATATCTTCCTCTTCCCTGCCCTGATGCAGGCCAGCGTCAAGAGCGTAAATTACAGTACCTTCCTGCAAATGCTGGAGGATAAGGAGCTTTCCACCGTCCAGATCGAGGATCAGCAAATTTACTTTGTGGACAAAAACGAAAACTCCTACAAGACCAACGCCATCGCGCAGGATAACAACCTTGTCGCCCGGCTGGAGGATGCGGGTGTTGAGTTCGGTACAGTCTATCAGAGCCCCACCATTTGGGATTCGCTGCTGAACCTCGTCATTTCCTTCCTGCCGATGATTTTGCTGTTCTGGTTCGTCAACCGCTGGGCATCCAAAAAGATGCAGGAGATGGGCGGCGCAGGCGGCAACGCCATGTTGTTCGGCGGCGGCAAGTCCGGCGCAAAACAGTACGTCGTGGACGACGAGACCGGCATCAAATTCAACGATGTAGCGGGCGAGGACGAAGCCAAGGAGAGCCTGCAGGAGATCGTAGACTTCCTGCACAACCCTAAAAAATACGAGGATATCGGTGCCAAAATGCCCAAGGGCGTGCTGCTCGTAGGCCCTCCGGGCACCGGCAAAACGCTGTTGGCCCGCGCCGTCGCCGGCGAGGCCGGTGTGCCGTTCTTCTCCATCGCGGGCAGTGAGTTCGTCGAGATGTTCGTCGGCATGGGTGCGTCGAAAGTCCGCGACCTGTTCAAGCAGGCAGGCGAAAAAGCGCCCTGCATCGTCTTTATCGACGAGATCGATACCATAGGCAAAAAGCGTGACGGCGGGGCGAACCTCGGCGGCAACGACGAGCGCGAGCAAACGCTGAACCAGCTGCTGACCGAGATGGACGGCTTCGACGCCGCCAAGGGCGTCGTCATCCTGGCCGCCACCAACCGCCCGGAGTCCCTCGACCCTGCGCTGACCCGCCCCGGCCGTTTTGACCGCCGCGTGCCCGTCGAGCTGCCCGATTTAAAGGGCCGCGAGAGCATCCTGCGCCTGCACGCGAAAAAAGTCAAGCTCGGCCCTGACTGCGATTTCGGCGTCGTCGCCCGCATGACCCCCGGTGCCTCCGGTGCCGAGCTGGCCAACATCGTGAACGAGGCCGCCCTCTGCGCTGTGCGCCACCGCCGCAAGGCTGTTACCCAGTTTGACTTGCAGGAGGCCGTGGACACGATCCTGGCCGGTGCGCAGAAAAAAAATAAGATCCTCAACAACAAAGAAAAGTGCATCGTCTCCTACCACGAGGTCGGCCACGCCCTTGTGGCCGCCTTGCAGACCAACAGCGCCCCGGTGCAGAAAATCACCATCGTACCGCGCACGTCGGGTGCGCTGGGCTTCACCATGCAGGTGGAGGACGGCGACCATACCCTGATGACGAAAGAGGAAATCCTCAACAAAATCGCCACCCTGACCGGCGGCCGCGCAGCCGAGGAACTGATTTTCCACTCCATCACCACCGGTGCATCCAATGATATTGAACAGGCCACCAAGCTGGCCCGCGCCCTCGTCACCCGCTACGGCATGACCGAGGACTTCGACATGGTCGCCCTGGAGACCGTGAACAACGCCTACCTCGGCGGCGACGCAAGCCTTGCCTGCAGCGAACAGACCGCAGCCAAAGTCGATGCCAAAGTCGTGGAGATCGTGCAGGCCGAGCACCGCAAAGCCTACCAGCTTTTGAGCGACAACAAGCGTAAACTGGACGAGATTGCGCAGTATTTGTACGAGAAAGAAACGATTTCCGGCGAGGAGTTCATGCGCATTTTGAACGCACAACCGCAGTTACCGGCGGCCCCTTTGGCAAATTCCACAAAAGCAGCTGAATAATTTTGTGCAGTTGTTGTCTGTTTGCCCCTTGACGGAACTGCCGTGGGCTTGTATGATAAGAACACAAAACATCCCAGTGAGAGGGGGAAACAAGCGTGACCTTTGAAGAATTGCAGGACCTGCTGGCCGAGCAGTTCAGCTGTGATACCGGTGAGCTGGGCCGCGGCGTGACGCTGGCCGACCTGGGCGCTGACCACGAGGACATGGTAGAGCTTGCCTGGGCGCTGGGCGAGGCCATCGGCGAAGAGATCGACGAAAGCGAACTGAGCGACGAAGCCACCATCGGTGAGCTGTGGCGCTTCATCCGCGACAAAGCAGAAAACGCAGAACTGTAAACCCTAAAAAAGGCCTGCCCCACCGGCAGGCTTTTTTGGTATGCTATCCTATAAAACATTCCTATCAAAACCCGGCCTTTTGCCTTATATCGAATGTAGGGGCGAACATTGTTTGCCCGCCAGCTTGACCCGGCAATGCTTTTCCGGGAAAGCCTCGGGCGGGCAATGCTCGCTCCTACACAAACCCACCCATACAAGGAAGACCACCATCCATGACCAACACCAAATCCAAACATCTCCTTGCGGTCGCGGCACTGCTGGCCGCCGCCTTGGCAATGATGCTGTTCTACACCACCCGATGCCCGGTGTATTATATCAAGTTAAAATAATTCACTAAAGGATTTTTCCATGCCATCACGTAAAAAACTCTCTTCCCTCGCCCTGGTAGCGCTGCTGTTCTTTGCCTGCACCATCGTGTATGGCCTGCTCAGCAGCTACCCGCGGCAGCTGGCCGTGTACAGCGACGAGCTGCGCTATCTGGACGTAGCCCGCAGCCTGCTGGCCGGGCGCGGGCTGCGCGTGCGCAATATGCCCAGCGACTACCAGAAAATTCTCTATCCGCTCTGCATCCTGCCTGCGCTGCTGCTCAAATCCACCGCCGCGCAGATCACGGCCATCGGCTGGCTGAACGCCGCCTACATGGCCAGCGCGGTTTTCCCGGCCTATGCGCTGGCAAAAACCATGCGGATGAACCCCCACCGCACGGTGTTCCTGGTGGGCGTCACGGCGGTGCTTCCCACGATGTCCGCGGCCTCCACCTTCATGAGCGAGACGGTCTTTCTGCCGCTCTCGCTGTGGCAGGTGTATTTCTTCCTGCGAGCCATGCTGGCTGCGCCCCGGGCGCGCATCGGCTGGTGCGCGGCAGCGGGCGCATTCTGCTACCTGCTCTACTTAAACAAGGAAGTGGCACTCTACTACCTGATCGCCTGGGTGCTCGTCCGCGCCTGGGTCTGGTGGCACGACAAAGCCAGCTGGAAAGCTGAGCTTGCTGCCACCACCGCGCTGCTGGGCAGTTTCCTCGCCTGCTTTTTGCTGGCGAAGGCCACGTTGTTCCGGGGGCTGGGCAACTCCTACAACCAGACAAGCTGGCTGAACGCCGAGCAGTGGCGTTTTCTGCCCTTTGCCCTCGCCTGCGACGCGCTGTTCACGGTGCTGGCGTTCTGGGTGTTCCCGGTGCTGCTGCCGATCTGCGGGCTGCACCGCCCCCGCAAGGGCAGCGACGCCCGCCGTACCCAGCTGCCGCTGTTTCTGTTGCTGTCCCTTGCCATCGGTGTGGCGGTCATCGCCTGGTCCATCACCGTGCGGGAGGACCTGCACTCTCCCTCGCCCCGGCAGCATATGCGGTACCTGGAGCCGCTGCTCATCCCGCTGCTGGCCGTGATGCTGGACACACTGGACGAACCCCTGACCCAAATGCGCCGCCGCGTGCTGGCCGCGCTGACCGCCCTCTGGGGCGTCGGCTTCGTGCTGGTCTGCCGGGCCATCGGTGCGGGCGCGGGGGACAACACCCTTTTGCAGTGGTTTGACTTCATCGCCGATCGTCTCGACCGCCTGCCCGCCCTGGGGCTGAACGGCTGGCTGACCGTCTGGCGCGTCGTCATTGCTGCAGGCGCGGCCGTGCTGGGCGTGCTGCTGGTGCGCCGCAAATACCGGCGCCCGCTTGCCGTTGCCGCGTTGGCGCTCTGCGTGCTGTGCTATGCGGGCGAGTGGCGCATCAACCGCTGGACCTACGCCATCCCCGCCGAGACTGCCGCCCGGGCCTCAGCCCTGAACGACGCGCTGCAATCGCTGGACGGCACTGTGCTGTTTCTTCCCAACGGCATCCGCCAGCGGGACAGTCAGCTCATCGAAACCTACATTTCCCGCGATTTCTACATTGTGGAATACGAGACGCTGCAAGCCTCCGGCCAGCTGGCAGACGGCGTGCTGGACCTGACTGCCGAGGCCGTCGGTCCCGAGTACCCGGGCCACCCCTACACCGACCTGACTGCCGCCGACTGGCTGCTGGTAGCCGATGGCGTACCCGTGGACACCACCGCGTTGGAGCACAGCGGCATCCCTTGCCCGGACGGCTATACCCTCTACCGCAACCCCACGCCGGGGCTGGTCGCTTTCCTCGTGTAATTTTTACAATCCAGCCTGTTGCCATTGGGGCGCGAAGCATGGTATACTGTATGTGTATCGTCCATTTTCGCAAGGAGGCGCCCTATGGGCCTGATCAACACCATCCAGACAAAAACCGAACAAGCCCGCGCGAAGGAACGCATCCGCCCGCTGCTGGAAAGCCGCATGATGCGCGATATTCTGCTTGAGATCAGCCAGCGCGGCACTGAAAAGCTCGACCCGCAGAGCGTCCCGCTGGATCAGCGCCCCTTGGCCTCCAAACGCGCCGCCGAGTGCGGCACCGCCGGGTTGCAGCAGAGCGTTATCCGGGAAATATTGCTCGACGAGACCGGCATCGTGCTCTATGCTGGCAGCGACGAGGTCAAGTTCCTCTACGGCGACTACAATTACGAGAACATCGACGACACCGACTGCCTCCCCGCCGTGGCGCAGTATCTGGTGCAGCACCTGCTGGGGTATTACAACATCACCCGGACGTTCTACTCGGTGTCCAAGCACAACGGCCGCAGCGTAGCCGAAAAGACCCGCCAGGTCTTTATCAAACGCCACCACGAGGACACCCCCTTCGACCCCCAGCCCACCCGGAAACAAAAATTATTTTAAGGCAATACCGCACCGCGCCCCATGCCAGCAACGCATGGGGCGCGGTTTTGTTATACGCCTTTCCCCCTTGTCTGTTCCTGCGGGCGGGGCCACGCCCGCCCCTACGCTCTCTTCCCCATCGCCAGCACCGCCACGGTAATATCATCCCGCTTTTCCCCGGCGCGGCAGGCAGCGGCATCCGCTACCGTCTCGGCGGCCTGCTTGGGGGTGTGGCCCAGCTTGGCACAGAGCTGTAACTGCTGCATCAGCCAATCGCTGCCATCTGTCAGGGCACCGTCGCTGACCAGCACCACCCAGTCCCCCGCATCCAGCGCAAAGGTCGTGGAGCGGCCCACCAAACTGTCCAGCACGCCCATGGGCAGGCTGGCACCGTCCAGCATCCGGGGCACGCCGCCCCGCACCAGAAAGCTCGGCGCAGCCCCGGCCTTGAACAGCCCGGCCCGCCCGGTGTACAGGTCCACCGTCAGCAGATCCAGCGTCGCCCCGGCCTCCTGCTCGGCCCCTTTCAGCCCCAGCGCCACATTCACAAGCCGCGCGGCGCTCTCAGCGGCAAAGCCCGTCCGCAGCAGCTGGGCTGTCAGTTTGGCGGCCATCTGGCCGTCCACGGCGGCGGCGCGGCCTGTGCCCATGCCGTCGCACAAAAGCATCTGCGCCCGGCCGCCGGTATCGCAGAACTGGTCCAGCGCGTCGCCGCTGACCGGCTGGCCGCTGGCCGCGTGGGCCGCCGCACCAAATTCCACCGTGAACAAGGGCCGCTCCCCAAAGGTCAGCATCGTGACGGTGCGGCAGTGGGTGATCTCCGGCGTGTCCATATCGCGGCGGCAGATGCGGCTCACCTCGTCGGTCAGGCCGCGCACCTCGTCCTGGGTAAAGTGAGTGCGGCAGATCGTTACGCTGGCGGTCAGCCGCCCGGCCAGGTCGGCGGTCACGCTGCATTCCAGCGCGTCCAGCCCCAGGTCCGCAAACAGCTGGGCCACTTTTGCCTCCCGCCGGGGGTCCGGCAGCCCGGCCTGGCCCAGTTTGCCCGCCAGCTGGGCCAGCGCCCCGGCCAGGGCGCTGTACTGCTCGGTCAGGGCGGTGCGCAGCATCGACGCCCGCGCCCGGGTCTGGCGGCGGCTGCGCCACAGCCGGTAGCCGTGGTTGGCCGCCGTACACAAATCCGCCGGGTGGATGCAGACTGACAGCTGCCCCGGCAGGTCCTGCACCTCCACGCGGCCCTGGCCCTCCAGGATCGGCTTTAGATGGTACAGCCCATCCATGGCCGTGGCGTAGCCCCGCACCCAGCAGCGATTGCGCCGGGTGCAGCTCTGGCAGGTGGTGCGGGCCACCTGCTCCACCACAAAATCAAAGCTCTCGCCCTTGGGCGGCATCTGCCGCTGGCAGACCGCGTTGACCGTATCGGCAATATCGCTTAAGGTGTCGGCCACGCTGGCCAGCTTGCGGGCCGCGCCGCTCAACCCCTGGGCCTGTACCGGCGGTGCGGGCGGTGGGAAAATTTTGCGCATGACCCCGCCCGGCACGGCCATAGCCGCCGCTATGCCCACCCCAGCACTGACGGCCAGCGGCAGCGCACCGGCGGCATCCGGTGCGGCCAATGCCCCCACCGTGCAGCCCGCCGTGAACACCCCGGCACAGCGCCAGCGCTCGCCCGGGCAGAGGCAGGCCGCGGCCAGGCTGCCCATTGCCACGGCCAGCGCCGCAAAAGCCAGTGTCGGCCCTGACGCCGTGATGGCCGCCGCCAGCGCAATGCTTAAAACTGCCGTTTGTTCCAGCGTGCCGCCGATGGCTGCGCACAGCCCCGCCCCGGCCGCCAGCGCCAGGCCCGGAGCCAAAGGCCCGACGGCACAACGCTGTAAGCAGGCCGTGACCGCTGCCAGCCACAGGCAGACGCCCCGCGGCTCCCGCGCGGGAAAATGCGCGAACGCACAGCCCAGCCCCGCCGCAAGCAGGGCCGTGCACCCCACCGTGACCGTCTGGGAAAAATTTACAAGGCCCCCCAGCAGAATGATTTGCACCAGCTGCGCCGCCGCCAGGGTCAGGCAGCCCGCCAGCAGCCCGGCCTTGGGGCGCTCATCGATAAGCCGCCGCACCGTGGCCGCAGCCACCGCCGCCGCGCCCAGTTTGATGCCCAGCAAGGCGGGCTGGAACGCTATCCCCGCCGCCAGCGTGCCCACCGCTGCCGCCAGGCAGTAGGCCGGCGGGCAGCTGATGACCAGCGCCAGCCCAAAGGGGGCCGCCCCGCCGTAGACCTGCCCGGCCCCCAGCGCCAGCCCACCCGCCAGCGCCGCGCCCTGCCACAGCAGCGCCGCGCTGCGCGCACCGGGCAGCAGCTTGTCCATATTGGTATGTAAGCGTTCCCCACTCAAAACAGCCATCGTTGTTTCCCTCCGCAAATATACAGTGTATGTCCGGACGCTTTGCACTATACCACGCCCCGCCGCCGCATTTTGCCGCAGAGCGCAGAAACCCGAAAACAACGTATAAACAAACAAAAAAGAGCACCGCAGCCCATAAAAGACTGCGATGCTCTTGTGTAAAGGCTTTCCCCTTGGGGGAAGCTGTCGCCAAAGGCGACTGATGAGGGGCAGGTTTGCTGATGCAACCCGTTTACCGGGCAATCGCGGCAAACCTGCCCCTCATCCGGCCCTTCTGGCCGCCTTCAGTCTACGCGCTAAGAGCCGCCTTCGGCGGTTGCGCTCCGACACGCGCCTGCGGGCGCAGTCCCCGGGAGAAGGCTTTTCACTGCCGCCACGTCCACCACAAATACTTGGTGTTCGTGACAAAATACCGCTTGAATAGCCGCTTGGGGTCCTGCATCAGGCGGTAGAGCCATTCCAGGTTGTGCTTCTGCATCCACTGCGGGGCACGGCGGATATTGCCCGCCTCGTAGTCGAAGGCGGCGCCCACGCCCACCATCAGCGCCTGCACGCGATCCTCATGTACGGCCATCCAGCGCTCCTGCTTCGGCGCGCCCAGGCCCACCCAGACAAAATCGGGCTTGGCCTCATTGATCATCCGCACCACGTCCTCGTCCTCCTCGGGCGTCAGCGGGCGGAATGGCGGGGAGTACATTCCCGCAATGACAGCTCCGGGATAATTCTCCGTGACTTTTTCCCGCAGCACATCCAGCGTTTTCTGCGTGGAGCCGTAGAAATAATGGCGGTAATGCTTGGTTTTGCTCTCCTTCAGCAACTCCTTCATCAGGTCGGGGCCGGTCACGCGGGCCGCGTCCACATACCCCTGCTGGCGGCTGTATTTGGAGAGCGGGCCGCCGTCCGGCAGGGCCATGACTGCGCCGTTCTGCACCTTCTGGTAGTCGGGGTCATCGTGGGCTGTCACAGTGGTGTGGACATTTGCCACGCAGATGTATTTCCCGCGCCAATCTTCCAGTTTTTCCTCGATGAGGCGCAGGGTCTTGTCCATATCGGTCACGACGATGTTCACGCCCATGATGTCGCAGGTGTTCATCAACCGCAGGTCCATGTACCGCATACCGCCGATGCTGTCCAGTTCGCTGCGGGCGGTCACAAAGTCGTTGTACACCGGCACCGCCGCCACCCGCAGGTGGAAGTTATCGGCCAGCAGCATGATACGGCGCACTTCCTCGGCGTCCTGCACATCCTGGGCCAGCACCAGCATTTCAATTTTCTGGGTGCGCACGACCTCAAACAGGTCGGCCACCGTGCCGCGGTAGTCGGGCAGGTCGGCGCAGGGGACCGCCGCCAGGTAGCCGCTGTACCGCATGGCCATCGTTTTCTTTTCCCGGAAAACTTCGTTGTAGAACCGGTGAGCCAGCTCGCCGCTGCCGATGATCAGCGTGCGGGGCACAATGTCATGCCGCCGCACATAGGCGGTCGCCAGGGCGCTGAACAGCATCCGCTTGGCCAGGATGCCCACAACCGACAAGACATAATAGTAGGCCAGCAGCAAACGCGAAAGCTGGCTGATGCGGAAGATGTAGAACACCGTCGCCATCATCGCCAGACCCACCAGGTTCGTTACGCCGATCTGGAACAGCTGGCGCATTTTGTTCTGGCTGTGCAGCGAGCGGTAGCAGCCTTCCACCACATAGCAGGCCACGTTCACCAGCGCATACAGCCCCGCGATGGGCAAAAACGCCCAGACGTCCCACATAAAGAAGCGGCTGCCGATCGGACTGACGGAGCGCAGCGCGCCCGCAATGATAAAAACGACGACCAGCAGTATAAATTCAAACAGCGCGTTGAAAAAACGCAGCATGGGCGATTTGTTGTAGTGCATAAAGTCCCCCTCCAAACGGCAGACATATATTGGGATTATAGCATATTCCACACCAATTTTCAACCAACCGGACGCGATTTTCCACACAAGCGGCATCATTTCCGGGTGGAACAACAACTGCGGCAACCAGGTTTTGTTGGTTCGAGCGCAAAAAGCCCGTTTGCCATTCTTTTGTCAGCGCCCTTGAAAGCTGCAGCCCGGGCGCTGCTGCCGTTGCGCCTATAAAACAGCACCAGCCGTCATGGGAGCGTGACGGCTGGTGCTGTTTTACTTTAGGGGGTTGTTTTATCCACAGTAGATGCAAACGCTGTTTTCACCATACTCGTGCTGCTGGGTGCCATGTTCCGTATTGGAATAACGCTTGCAGGGGGAATTGGCTGCCGTGGGGGAAGGCTTTTCTATTTCTTCTCAAACTCTTTCGCCACATCCTGCAGCAGCGTCCGGATCGGCAGATGCTGCGGGCAGATGCGCTCGCACTTGCCGCAGCGGATGCAGTCCGACGCGCGGGAGCCGGGCTTGGTGTGGACATCCTCATAATAGTAGTCCGCATTCCAATCGTGGTGGATGCTCTTTGTGTTCATGATGGCGAACAAATCCGGTATGGCGATGTGCCGGGGGCAGCCCTCGACGCAGTAGCGGCAGACTGTGCAGGGGATCAGGTTCATCTTGCGGAACACGTCCACCACCTGATGCACAGCGGCCATTTCTGCGTCATTCAGCGGCTGGAAATCCTTCATGTAGGAGAGGTTATCCTTCATCTGTTCCAGGCTGCTCATGCCGGACAGCACCATCATCATGCCGGGGAAGCCCGCCGCAAAGCGGATGGCATAGCTGGCAGGGCTGCCGCCGTGCAGGTCGTCGAAAATCTTCTTCGCGTCATCGGGCAGGTTGACCAGGCTGCCGCCCTTGACCGGCTCCATGACCAGTACCGGCTTGTCGTGCTTACGGCAGACCTCATAGCATTTGCGGCTTTGGACGGCAATGTCATCGTAGTCCAGGTAGTTGAACTGGATCTGCACGACCTCAACCTGCGGGTACTCGGTCAAGATCTGGTCCAGCACCTCGGCGCGGTCGTGGAAAGAGATGCCCACATGGCGCACCTTGCCCTCGGCTTTCAGCTCGAACGCCGTCTCGTAGGCACGGCAGTCCTTGAAATGCTGGTAGTTGGTCGACCCCTGGGAGTGCATGAGGTAGAAGTCAAAGTAATCGACACCGCAGGCCTCGAGCTGGCTCTGGAAGAAGGGACGGATATCCGCCTGCGTCTTGAAGTAGCCCTCGCTCAGCTTATTGGTCAGGATGTACTCTTCCCGATTATGGCGGCTGGTCAGGCACTCTTTCAGGGCCAACTCGCTTTTGCCCTGGATGTAGCCGTGGGCCGTGTCAAAGTAGTTGAACCCCTGCGCCAAAAAGGTATCGACCATCTGCTTGGTCTGTTCAATGTCGACGTCCTCCCCCTGCATCGGCAGACGCATACAGCCGAACCCGAAATTTTTCTTGATTTTTTCCACTTGTAAATGCTCCTTTCACAAGTTGTTGCCTCCGGTAACATTGTAGCAAACTTTAACTTTAAGTTCAAGAGGGGGCTATAAAAAGGCTTCTCCTGAGGGAGAAGCTGTCTGCGAAGCAGACTGATGAGGGGCGCGTTTGCCGTTACCACCCATTCACGGGCAGCAGCGGCAAACGCGCCCCTCATCCGGCCTGCGGCCACCTTCCCCCCAGGGGGAAGGCTTTATCTGTTTTCCGCTTACAGCACCTTACTCAAGAAATCGATCGTCCGCTTCTGTTTCGGGTGGTTGATGACCTCGTCGGGGGTGCCTTCCTCGACGATATACCCACCCTCCATGAAGATCACACGGCTGGCGACCTCGCGGGCAAAGCCGATCTCGTGGGTGACAACGACCATCGTCATACCCTCGGCGGCAAGCTGCTTCATGACTTGCAGGACTTCACCGACCATTTCCGGGTCCAGCGCACTGGTCGGCTCGTCAAACAGCATGATATCCGGGTCCATGGCCAGGGCGCGGGCAATAGCCACGCGCTGTTTCTGGCCGCCGGACAGCTGCGCCGGGTAGGCTTCGGCCTTGTCGGACAGACCCACGCGGTTCAGCAGGTGCAGAGCCTTCTCCTTGGCTTCGCCCTTCGTGGCCTTTTTCAGTTCCACCGGGGCCAACGTCATGTTGCCCATGACGTTGAGGTTATTGAACAGGTTGAAGTGCTGGAACACCATGCCGACATTCTCGCGCACTTTGTTCAAATCGGTTTTCTTGTCGGTCAGGTCGTGGCCATCCACAATGACTGTGCCGCCGGTGATTTCTTCCAGGCGGTTCAAGCAGCGCAGAAAAGTCGACTTGCCGCTGCCGGAGGGGCCGAGGATGACAACGACCTCGCCCTCATAGATATCCGTCGATACATCGCGCAGGACCTCGAGGTTGCCGAAGTTTTTTTTCAAATGCTCAACGTGAATTTTGACATTCTGCTTATTGACGCCCACGGTTGAGCCTCCTCTCCACCCGCTTGGCAAGGCGGGACAGCAGTGTAATGACGATCAGGTACATCAGCGCGACAATGCTCCACACCTGGAACGCGCTCATCGTGTTGGCCACGACGTTCTTGGCGGTGTTGACCAGCTCGGGGAAGCCGATGACCGACAGGATGGACGTGTCTTTCAGCGTGATGATGAACTGGTTGATGATGGAGGGGATCATCGTGCGGATGGCCTGGGGCAGCACGACCTTGGCCATGGCCTTCCAGTACGACAGGCCCAGGCTGCGGGCGGCCTCCATCTGGCCCTTGTCCACGCTCTCGATACCGGCGCGGATAATTTCCGCCATGTATGCACCGCAGTTCAGCGCCAGGCAGATGGTGCCTGCCTGCAGGGCGGTCAGCGTGAGCTGCGTGTTGATGCCTAGCATGGTATTCAGGTGCATGATGTTGTTGAGCAGCATCGGCACCGCAAAGAACACGTAGAACGCAAGCACGATCATAGGCACGCCGCGGATGACGTCAACAAAAATCGTAGCGATGATGTTGCAGGCTCGGTTTTTGACGACACTCATCAGGCCGACGACCAGGCCGATGATGCAGGCAAAGAACAGCCCACACAGCGCCAGCAGCAGCGTCTGGCCCATAGCGGCCGCCAGCAGCCCGCCGTAGTTTGCAAGAATTTTAGCCAAGGGTCAAGACTCCTTTCGGGGTGGTTGGATACAAGGCTTCCCCCCTCGGGGGAAGCTGGCCGTGAAGCGGCCTGATGAGGGGCAGCCCGGCAGACTCGGCCCTCACCCGGCGCTGCGGCGCCACCCTCCCCCTCGCGGGGGAGGGCAAGGGATTTTCGCAGAGGCCGCAAAAGCGGGGCCGCCCGCAAAACAGGCGTCCCCGCGTGCTTTATCGCTTGTTAGCCCAGGTACTTTGCCAGGATCTCATCATACTTGCCGTTGGCCTTGATGTCAGCCAGACCGGCGTTGAAGGCATCCAGCAGCTCCTGGTTGTCAGCGTTGAAGATGGCGAAGCCGTAGGGGGCGGGGTCGCTGGCGGTGTCATCCAAAACCTTCAGGGCCAGGTCGCCGTCCTTGATGGAGGCCTTCATGATGGGGGTATCCTCAAAGCAGCCAACGCACTGGCCGCCCAGGACAGCCTGGTACATCGTGGGGGAATCCTCAAAGTAGGTGATGTTGAAGCCGTACTCGTCCTTCAGGCTCTCGGCATAAGAAGCACCCTGGGTGCCGGTCTTGACGGCAATGGTCTGGCCGCTCAGGTCGGCGAAGCCGGCGATGGTGGAATCCGCGCCCACGGTCAGGGTCTGGGTGCTGTCATAGTAGCCGTCGGAGAAGGTCCAGCCGCTCGCCTTGCGCTCATCGGTGATGGAGGCGCCGGCGATCATGCCGTCAGCCTGGCCGGCCTGGCAGGCCGCGATGGAAGCATCCCAGCCCAGGCTCTTGAGCTCATACTCAAAGCCCTGGTCCTCGGCGATGGCCGCCAGAATGTCTACGTCGATGCCGACAAAGTTGCCGGAGGCGTCGGTGTACTCAAAGGGCTTGAACACCGTGTCGGTAGCGATGGTCCACTTTTTGCCGGTGGCCTCGGTGGTGGCAGCCCCAGAGGAGGCAGTGTCGGCGGCTTCCGAGGAAGCAGCCGTGGAGGATGCGCCGCCGCAGGCAGCGAGAGACAGGGCCATGACGGAGGCTACACCGAATGCAAGCAGTTTTTTCATGAGATACTTTCCTTTCCACTCCACAAATTTTTCCGCCGCCGCGCGGCGGGCCGATGCAGGAACCAAAAAAGGGCAATAGCGCCATGGGACCATGCTGCTATCGCCCTTGATAGTTTCTGCTGTATCGTACTTATAATTATAGCACACCGTCGGTAAAAGTCAATACCAAAAAGCAGTTACAGCTTTATAAAATTAAGTTTCGCCGCCGTTTCGACGATGTTTTTGTAAATTTGTTCGTGACGAAGGGACACAAGGCCGCATAGGACTCACGACAGCTCGAACATACCGTGGTAGAGCTGGTAGTATTCACCCTGCTTTGCCAGCAGTTCCTCATGGGTGCCGCGCTCAATGATATGCCCGTGTTCCAGCACAATGATGGCGTCGGCGTTGCGCACGGTGGACAGCCGGTGCGCAATGACAAACACCGTGCGGCCCTCCATCAGGCCGTCCATGCCTTTTTGGATGAGCGCCTCGGTGCGGGTGTCAATACTCGACGTTGCTTCGTCCAATATCAGTACCGGCGGGTCAGCCACCGCCGCGCGGGCAATGGCCAGCAGCTGCCGTTGGCCCTGACTCAGATTCGCACCGTCAGCCGTGACCATCGTGTCATACCCCCTGGGCAGGCGGCGGATGAAGGAGTCCGCATTGGCGATCCTGGCCGCCCGCTCAATTTCCTCCTGCGTGGCATCCAGCTTGCCGAAACGGATGTTGTCCGCCACGGTGCCGGTGAACAAATGTGTATCCTGCAGGACGACACCCAGCGAACGGCGCAGATCATTTTTCTTGATAAGCCGCACATCCATCCCATCGTAGGTGATGGAGCCGCCGGACACCTCATAGAAGCGGTTTATCAAATTGGTGATGGTCGTTTTGCCCGCGCCGGTGGAGCCAACGAAGGCGATTTTCTGGCCCGGTTTGGCGTAAAGCGAGAGGTTTTGCAAAATCATCCGCTCGGGCGTGTAGCCAAAGCTGACGTCGTGGAACCGCACATCGCCGGTCAACGGCTCGGGCGGCACATCGGGGCGGCTGCGGTCACACCAGGCCCAACGGCCGGTCTTTTCGGCGCATTCGGTCAGGGTGCCGTCGGCGTTTTCCCGCACGCGGACCAGCTCCACTGTGCCCTCGTCGATCTCGGGGCGCTCTTCCATGACCGTAAAGATACGCTCCGCGCCCGCCAGCGCCGCCAACAAAAAGTTGCCCTGCTGGGTAAACTGGTTGATGGGCAGGGTTGTCTGGCGCACAAACACCAGGTAGCTTGCCAGGCTGCCCAAATCGGACCAGCCCCACATAACCATCAGGCCGCCCACCACCGCAATGATGGCGTAGTTGATGTAACCGATACTGACGACGGCGGGGATCATCGTGGCGGCGTAGCTCTGGGCACCGGTGCCGGCTTGGCGCAGTTTTTCGTTGCGGGCGGCAAAGGCGGCCATGTCGGCCTGCTGGTGGTTAAAGACCTTGACCACCTTCTGGCCCGCGATCATTTCCTCCATGTAGGCGTCCAACTCGCCCAGGCTGGCCTGCTGGCTGGCGTAGTAGGCGCGGCTGCGCCTGGTGGAGTAGTTGATGTACCAGAACATGGCAATGTAGCCCACCACGACCAGCAGCGAGAGCCGCCAGTTGAGCACGAACAGCAAAAACAGCGTGCCTGCGATCTGTATAAACATCTGAATGACCACCGCAAAGCTGTTGTTCAGCGCATCGGAAATCGTGTCCACATCGTTGGTAAACAGGCTCATCAAATCGCCCTTGCGGTTCGTGTCAAAGAAGTTCAGGGGCATCGTCTGCAGGTGGGCAAACAGGTCGCTGCGGATTTCCTGGGTGATACGCTGCGCCGTGCGGACCATGAGCTGGGTGTAGCCCAGGGTGGACAGCGCGCCGATGAGGTAGACGAACGCCGTGAACGCCACGACCCCGGCCAGGTAGGCAAGACTGCCATTTTCCAGAATGCCGTTGACGGCCGGGCGTATCATGTAGGTGCCAATCAGGGCGGCCAGGGCGCTGATAGACGTCAGCACGCCGATCAGTGCCAGTTTGCGCTTGTGGTGGCCGAGGTAATCGCCGAAGCGGCGCAGGGTGTGGCGCAGGTTTTGCGGGCGTTTACCGCCGAATGCTTTCGCCATCTGCGTCGCCCCCTTTCATCTGGGAATTGTAAATTTCCTGATAGATCGTATCCTTCTTCAGCAGTTCGTCATGGGTGCCAACGGCGTGCAAACGGCCGTCGTCCAGAATCACGATGATGTCCGCGCTCTGGACCGACGAGATGCGCTGGGCAATGATGAGCTTGGTCACGTCGCCCAGCTCGGCCAGCGCGCGGCGGATGCCGGACTCGGTGGCCGTATCCACGGCGCTGGTGGAGTCGTCAAAAATCAGCACCTTGGGGTGTTTGAGCAGCGTGCGGGCAATGCAAAGACGCTGCTTCTGCCCGCCGGAGACATTGCACCCGCCCTGGCCCAGGTCGGTGTCAAGGCCCTGGGGCATACGGTTCAGAAATTCACCGGCGTGGGCGGCGCGGCAGGCGGCCCACAGGTCGTCGTCGGTGGCATCGGGGCTGCCCCATTTGAGGTTGTCGCGGATCGACCCGGAGAACAGCAGGTTCTTTTGCAGCACAATTCCCACAGCATCCCGCAGAGCGGCCAAGTCGTAGTCACGCACGTCATGCCCGCCGACCTTGACGGTGCCCTCGGTGGCATCGTAGAGGCGGGGGATCAGCTGCACCAGCGTCGTTTTGGCCGCGCCGGTGCCGCCGATAATGCCCACCGTCGCACCGGCGGGAATGTGCAGCGTGATGTCGGACAGGGCGTTTTTCTCCGCCTTTGCATTGTATTTGAAGCTGACGTGGTCAAAATCGATCCGGCCGTCGGGGATCGTCTCCACCGGCGCGGCGGCGTTGGCCAAATCGGGCTGCTCGGTCAGCACCTCGCGGATGCGGCGGGCGCTGGCCAGCGAACGGGACATCTGGAGAAACACGCCGGAGAACATCATAACCGAGTTGAGCACCTGCAAAACGTAGCTCAAAAAGGCGGTCAGCTGGCCGACGCTCATGGTGCCATGCAGCACAAAGCCGCCGCCGAACCAGAGAATGCAGACGATGGCCGTGTACATGACGGCCTGGAATGCGGGCAGGTTGAGCACGGCATAGCGGAACGTCTCGGTCGAGGCGTCGCTGAGTTCGGCGTTGACGGTGTTGAACTGATCGTTCTCATAGTCGCCGCGCACGAACGCCTTGATGGCGCGGATGGCGGTGAGGGATTCCTGGATGCGGCCATTGAGGTGGTCCACAGCGCTCTGCTGGCGGCCATAGAGTGGGCCGACTTTCGAGACGATCCAAGCCAACACGGCAGCAAGGATCGGCGTTGTGATGAGGAAAACCAGCGTCAGCCGCGGGCTGAGCACGCAGGCCATAGCAAGGCCCATGCCCAACATGACCGGGCTGCGCACCAACGGCCGCAGGCCGGTATTGACAGCGTTGAGCATGACGGTAACGTCGGTGGTCATGCGGGTGACGAGGGACGCATTGGAGAAACGGTCAAGGTTCGCGAAGTCGAATTTCTGCACGGCGGCATACTCCGCCAGGCGCAGCTCCGACGCAAAGCCGTTGGCAAACCGCGCGGCGTACCGGGCATAGAGCAGACCGGTAATGAGCGCCAGCACCGCGCAGAGAATCATCAGCCCGCCCTGCCGGAAGATGACGGCCATATTGTGGTCCGGCACGCCGTCGTCCACCAGGGTAGACATCAGCACGGGGATGACCATTTCAAAGATACATTCAACAAAGATAAGCCCCACCGCCGCAAACAGGTCTTTGCGGTAGGGTTTACCGTAACCAAAAATCATGCGCAGGTCCTGCATAGGAGACCTCCTTTGGGACGTTATGCGGGAAGGGAATGGGTAACGATGGGAAGGCTGCAAAGCCCCGGACCTCGCAGGCTCGGACAGTCCCCTTTGACAAGGGGGCCTTTTTAGCCGCGCTTTTTCTCCGGCAGCTGGCTCGCCACAATGGCCCCAAACATCAAAACGCAGCCGCACAACTCGGTGGCGGACAGCGTCTCGCCCAAAATCAGCCAACCGGCCAGGGCGCTGAACACACTCTCCAGGCACATGGCAAGGCTGGCAATCGTCGGGTCCAGCTCCTTCTGACCGACGATCTGCAGCGTGTAGGCCACGCCGCTGGACATGATGCCGCAGTAGGCAATGGACACCGCCGCGCCGCGGAACTGCTCGACGGTCGGCGTTTCAAACGCAAACATAAACACAGTGGACAGCACCGACACCACTAAGAACTGCATAAAACTCAGCTGGATGCCGTCCAGCTGGGGGCTGAAATGGTTGACCAGCATAATTTGCAGCGTGAACAGCGCCGCGCAGAGCAGCAGCTGCCACTCGCCGCCGGTCAGGCTCAGGGTATCGCGGCCTGCCAGGCAGAGCAGATACAGCCCTACCACACTGACCACCACGCAGCCCCACAGCTTGACGCCGGGGCGGCTGCCAAAAAAGATGCTCGTGACCGGCACCAGCACCACATAGAGCGCCGTCATAAACCCGGCCTTGGCCGTGCTGGTGGTGCCAATGCCCATCTGCTGCGCCGCCGACGCCGCAAACAGCGCCGCACCGCAGAAAATACCGCCCTTGACCAGCACCTTTTTGTTCTGCCAGAACCCCGGCTCGGCGGCGGTGTTCGTCCTGCCCATCTTGCGCAGCACAGCCATCAGCCCCAGCAGGAACGCGCAGGCCAGCCAGCTGCGGCCCGCCAAAAACGTGTACGGCCCCATGTAGTCGCTGCCGACGCTCTGCGCGACGAAAGCTGTGCCCCAGATAAATGCGCCGCACACCAGCAATAAGGTGTTGCGCAGCTGTTTTTTGTCCATAATTTTTCCCTTTTCCCTCTGTGTTGTACTTTCCTGCGGGCCGATGGCGAGCACCGGCCCCTACGATGTATCATCAAAAATGCCGCCCGGCCATCTGCGGCGCGGGCGGCATTGTTGCCTGTTTTTAACTGTTGGTGGTTTCCTCGTCGCCGTAGGTGTTCAGCTCGGTGCTGCCCAGGCCCTCCACCTTCAGGCCGCCGGTAACGTAGTATTTGTTGCCGTTGTCATAGCTGATGGTGATTTTATACTGCTTGCCTGCGGTCAGGCCGGTAATGGTGTACTGGTAGTCAGCCTCGTCGGCGCGGAAGTAGATCGTCGAGTCCGGCACATAGCTTGTCATCGTCTTATCGTCGGAAAGCTCCCAGAACGCGATCTTGAAGTACATATAGTTCTCGCTGCTGGCCTCGGTAGACGCATAGCCGGTCACGGTCATGCTGTCGCCGCCCGCGACGAAATACTCAGTGGAGCGGTTGGCAATGCCGTTGAAGGAGACATACAGCGTATCATCCACCGGGTAAGTCACCACACGGGCGGAGTCGGTATCCATCTCGGCGGGGAACTCCACGCTGCCGCCTGCGGGGGCTTTCGTGGTGGTGTCGGTGTCCTCCTCGTCGGATTCCTCGACCAGGCCCAGCTTGTGGACCAGATGGACGACAACATTCTGTGCCCACTCTTTGGGGGAGCAGGCCGTCAGGCTGACTGCCAGCAGCACGGCCATAGCCAGCGCCGCGAGCTTGCGGGTAAGTTTCATATCGTGAACCTCCAATGGGTGATGTCTGCAAAAATACACAGATTATTATACCGCAAAATTCCCGTGTGTACAAGCGTTCCGGCGGTTTTTACACATTTGTTTTTGTGCGGAAATCCTTGATGTAGTCGATGAGCAGCGACGACACCGTGACCGTGACCAGCGAATAGGCGATGCGCCGGAACGGAATGTAGGACAGCGACGCAAAAAGCACCGTTAAATCGGTAAAAAGGTACGCGCGGGAGAGTCGCCACCCGGTCAGCTTGTGGATGACGAGGGCCAGCGCGTCGTCGCCGCCGCTGGATCCGCCCTGCCGCACGATCAGCCCGACGCCCACGCCGACGAACACACCGCCCAGCAGCGCCGCCGCCAGCGGCCAGGGCGTCAGGTCAGGCAGCATCGGGGGAAAACACTCCCACAGGCGGTAGAACCCGGCCAGGCTGATGCTGGCGATACCCGCCGAGAGCAGGAAATCCCACCCCAAAAATTTAAACGCCAGCGCGTAACTTATGGCATCCAATAGAGGCGACGCCACCGACGCCGGAACGCCGAGCCAATGGTTGATGAGCAGCACCAGTCCGATGATGCCGCCCTCCGTGATAGCGGTGCGCTGGTGGATGTTGTGGATGCCGAAGGAGAGTATCGCCGTGCCCAGCATGATAATGGCAATGCGCCGCGGCGTGAACCGGGCCAGTACACGTTGGATTTTTTGTTGCAGCGTTTGTTTTGACATAGCGGCGCTCCTTGGACAGTGATATATCCAGTATAACACAGCCTGTCAAGGGAAGGCGGCGAAAGCCCCTCTCGTCCCAACAAAAAAGCAGGGCCGCACTCTGCCCTGCTTCCTGTACTTTATTTCCCCGCCAGCAAAATTGCCAGCACGGCCTTTTCCACGTAAATCCGGTTCTCAGCCTCGTCAAAAATCTCCTCCATGTGCCCTTCCAGCACATCAGGGGCGATCTCCTCGCCGCGGTGGGCGGGCAGCGGGTGCTGCACCATGCAGTCCGGCTTAGCCAGCGCCATGCGGGCCGCATCCAGCGTAAAGCCGGTGAAATCCCGGCGGCGCTGCTCGGCCTCGCGCTCCATGCCCATGCTGACCCAGACATCGGTAAACAGCACGTCCGCATCGCGGGCGGCCTCGTCGGGGTCGTTCGTCAGCGTGAATTTATCGCCGTACCGCTGCGCCAGCATCAGCACGTCGGCTGCCGGGCGGTAGTGCTTCGGGCAGGCGACCGTGACCGCCATACCCATGGCAAGGCAGCCCACAATGACGCTGTTCGCCATGTTGTAGCCGTCGCCGATGAACCCGGCCTTCAGCCCGGCCAGCGTGCCCTTGCGCTCACGCACGGTCATTAAGTCCGTCAGCACCTGCAAGGGGTGGGCGTAGTCAGTCATGCCGGAAATCACCGGTATGCCGCTGTATTTTGCCAGCGCGTCCAGGGTCGTCTGCTTGTAGGTGCGGCAGACGATGGCGTCATAATACCGCCCCAGCACGCGGGCGGTGTCCTGCACAGGCTCGCCGCGGGCAGTCTGCAGATCATTGGCGCTCAGGTAGGTGCCCAGGCCGCCCATCTGGTAGATGCCCACTTCCAGGCTTGCGCGGGTGCGGGTGGAGTTTTTGGCGAAAATCAGCGCCACGGCCTTGCCCTGCAAGTCCTTCGGGTCGATGCCGTCCCTGTGCAGCCGCTTATATTCGTCGGCCACATCCAGGATGTGGGTGATCTCCTCGGGCGTCAGGCCGCCCAATTTCAGCAGATGTTTCATACGCATTTCTCCAGCACGGTGCGCAGGGTATCCAGCGCGTCGTTCACATCCTCCGCCGTCAAAATCAGCGGCGGCAGCAGGCGCAAACGAGTCTTGGCGGTCAGCACCAGCAGGCCCTGCTTCTCGCAGGCGGCGCGGACATCGGCGGCCTTGATGCCGTCGTCAAAGGCGATGCCCACCATCAGGCCCAGGCCGCTGACCTGCTGCACATGAGGCAGTTTGGCAAGCCCGGCGCGCAGCTGGGCCGCACGCTCGTTGACATTGGCGAGGAACTCCTCGTCCATCGTATCCAGCACGGCCAGCGCACCGGCGCAGCAGACCGGGTTGCCGCCGAAGGTCGAACCGTGGCTTCCGGGCTTCATATGCTCGGCGACCTTTTTGTTCATGACCACCGCGCCGATGGGCAGGCCGCCGCCCAGACCCTTGGCCAGGGTGACGATATCGGGGTGCAGGTCAAAATGCTCGCAGGCCAGGAACTTGCCGGTGCGGCCCACGCCGGTCTGCACCTCATCGACGATGAGCAGAATGTCTTTTTCCTTGCAGAACGCCGCGACCTTGGCAACATAGTCGGCATCCAGGGCGACAACGCCGCCCTCGCCCTGTACCAGCTCCATCATGACGGCGCAGGCAGAGGCATCGGCGGCCTTTTCCAGCGCGGCAAAATCGCCCGCCGGGACATAGGCAAAGTTGCCGGGGAAGGGTCCAAAGTCGTGGTGGAACACATCCTGGCCGGTGGCGGTCAGGGTTGCCAGCGTGCGGCCATGGAAGGAATTGACAAGCGTGATGACCTTGCTGCGGCTCTCGCCGTATGTGTCTACGCTGTATTTGCGGGCGCACTTGATGGCACCCTCGTTGGCTTCGGCACCCGAGTTGCCGAAGAATACAGCATCCAGCCCGGTGCGGCGGCAGATTTTTTTTGCCAGCTTGCCGTCCGGGGCAGTGTAATACAGGTTGGAGGTGTGCTGCAAGGTCGCGGCCTGGTCTGCCACGGCCTTGACCCAGGCGGGGTGGCAGTAGCCCAGGGAGTTGACGCCGATACCCGACGTAAAATCGAGATATTCCTTGCCGTCGGCGTCCCTGGCGGTCATCCCCTTGCCCTCTGCCAGCACGACCTGGCTGCGGCCGTAGGTGTGGAGGATGTAGTCGTTGTCCCGGGAAATCACTTTTTCGGTATTCATCTAGGGTACCCCCTTTATCATGCGCAAGAGCCTTCCCCCATCGGGGGGGGGGAAGGTTGCCGAGTTTACGAGGCCGGATGCGGGGCGCGTGTGCCATTGCAGCCCGGAAAGGGATCGCAGCGGGCAGGCCGCCCCTCATCCGTCGGCTTTGCCGACAGTTTCCCCCGAGGGGGAAGCCTTTTCAATCAGCGGTTCCCCCGCCGATAGAACATTGTACCTGCGCCTCTGTCACTGAACATTTCCAGCAAAATCGAGTGGGGCACGCGGCCATCGATGATGACGGCCTCGTGGACGCCCTGGTAGATGGCGTCGGCCATGCCCTCGATCTTGGGCAGCATACCGCCCGCAATGACGCCTGCGGCCTTGTAGCCCTCGATTTCAGAGACTTCGACCTCGGGGATCAGCGTGGATTCATCGTCCTTATCGTAGAGCAGACCAACGATATCCGTCATGCTGACGAGCTTTTCTGCGTGCAGGGCAATGGCAATTTCAGCCGCGGCCGTGTCTGCGTTGATGTTGTAGGGGATGCCGTTGTCGTCCATGCCGACGGTAGCAATGACCGGGATGAAGCTGTCGGCCAGCAGGTGGTCGATCAGCGTCGTGTTGACCTTTTCAATTTCGCCGACATAGCCCAAATCCACATCCGATTTGCGCTTGCACATGATCATGTGGCCGTCCATGCCGCACAGGCCGACGCCGCGGCCTTTGAGCAGCGCGACCAGGTCTTTGTTGACCTGCCCGGCCAGCACCTGCTGGACAATGCCCATGGTTTCTTCATCGGTGTAGCGCAGACCGTTCACAAATTTGGATTCCTTCCCCACGCGCTTGAGCATCTGGTTGATGGCAGGCCCGCCGCCGTGTACCAGCACGACCCGCACACCCAGCAGCGTCAGCGTGACCAGGTCGTTCATAACGGCCAGTTTCAGTTCATCGTTGACCATGGCATTGCCGCCGTACTTGATAACCAGCGTTTTGCCGTGGTATTTTTGGATATAAGGTGTAGCCTCGCTGAACAGCAGGGCCATTTGTTCATTCTTCATCGTTTCCTCCATCCCCTACCTCTAAAGCCTTCCCCCAAGGGGGGAAGGTGGCCGAGCTTGCGAGGCCGGATGAGGGGCACGCCTGCCGCAGCATCCGTCTACCGGTCTGCCGCCGAAAGCCCGCCCCTCATCAGTCGGCTTCGCCGACAGCTTCAGTCTACGCGCTAAGAGCCGCCTTCGGCGGTTGCGCTCCGACACGCGCCTGCGGGCGCAGTCCCGCGGGAGAAGCCTTTTTCATCAGGTCCGATAATCCCCATTAATTTTCACATAATCATAGGTCAGATCGCAGCCCCAGGCCTTGGCGGTGGCGTCGCCGCTGCCAAGGTCAACGAGGATATCGATCTCATCCTCCTTCAGCACCACGGCGGCCTCATCCTCGCTGTACGGGTGGTAGGCGGCGTTCTCGCAGACGAACACCTCGCCGGCCTTGCTCTTGAGGCGCACCGACGTCTTGCTGATATCGAAGTCCCCCGGCGTGTAGCCAATGGCGCAGAGCACGCGGCCCCAGTTGGCATCTGCACCGAACATGGCGGCCTTGAACAGGGTGGAATGGATGACGCTCTTGGACACCGCGCGGGCGGTCGCCAGGTCGGGTGCGCCGGTCACGGTGCATTCCAGCAGTTTGGTCGCGCCCTCGCCATCCCCGGCCAGCTCGCGGCTCAGGTGCTCGGCGACCTCGGTCAGCGCAGCAACAAACGTATCATAGTCGGGCGTACCGTCAACGATTTCCGCGCCGGACAGGCCGGAGGCCAGCAGCAGCACGGTATCGTTGGTGGAGGTATCGCCGTCCACGGAAATCTGGTTAAAGGTAGCGGGCACGACGGTGGACAGCGCCTTCTGCAGGGCGGCAGGCTCGACCTTGGCGTCGGTGGTCATGAACAGCAGCATCGTCGCCATGTTCGGGTGGATCATGCCGCTGCCCTTGGCGATGGCACCGATGCGAACGGTCTTGCCGCCGACCTCAAACTCCAAAGCGATTTCTTTCGGGTGGGTATCCGTAGTCATGATGGCGGTGGCGGCGGCGTGGCTGCCTGCCTCGCTGGCGGCCAGCTTGGCGGCAGCTTCGGGGATGCCCTTGGCAAACGGCTCAATGCTCATGGCCTGGCCGATAACGCCCGTGGAGGAGGGGAGCACGTCGTCGGCGCTGATGCCCAGCTCTTTCGCGACGATATCGCAGGTGTCTTTCGCCAGCTGCACGCCGCCCGGGGCGCAGGTGTTGGCGTTGCCGCTATTGACGACGATTGCCTGGGCATAGCCGTCCTTCAGATGCTCGCGGTCCACCGTGATGGGAGCGCCGTAAACCTTGTTGGTAGTGTAGCAGCCTGCGCCCGCGCAGCGGACATCCGCCTTGATGAGCGCCAGGTCGAGCTTGGAATGGTTATGGCGGATGCCGCAATGCACGCCCGCCGCGGAAAATCCCTGCGGCGCACAGATGCCGCCGGGGATAGATTTGAAGTTGCTCATAATATGTACCCCTCTTTTTTTAGATAATAGATAATAAATTTGGTGGATCGCGGCCTTACGGCCGCTCAAAAATTTCTGCCGCCGTAGGGGCGCATTCTATATGCGCCCGTGCAGCTTACGGCAGGTGCCGCGGGCGGATATGGAATCCGCCCCTACGGTTTTGTTTTGGCCCCCGGGCCAAAACTCCACACTTTTTATTATCTTTTATCTTTCTAATCCTTTCGTTTCCTCCAGCCCCAGCATCAGGTTCATGCACTGCACGGCCGCGCCCGAGCTGCCTTTGCCCAGGTTGTCAAACAGGCTGATGAGCTGCATCTGGGTCCCGGCCGGGTTGGCCAGGCAGAAGATTTCCAGCGTGTCTTTGCCCGCAAGCTTGTTGGCGGCCAGAAAACCGCCGTCCGTTCCTTCGCCGAGCGGATGCACCCGTATCATCGCCTGCCCGGCGTAGTAATCGGCCAGCGTATCGGCCACAGCCTGCGCCGTGATGCCGAGCGCCGTCAGATCCAGCGGGATCATCGTCTCCATGCCCGCATAGTAATCCGCCACGACCGGCACAAAGTTGGGGGCCGTTTCCAGCCCGGTGATGGCCGCCATTTCGGGCAGGTGCTTATGGTGCAGCGTCAAGCCGTAGGGACGCGGGGCGTTCAGCGCTTCGTTCGTGCGCTCACCCTCGTATTCAGCAATCATCTTTTTGCCGCCGCCGGAGTAGCCGGTCAAACTCGTCACACTCAGATGGGCGGTCTTGGGGAGGATCCCCAACTCCACCAGCGGGGCCACCGGCGTGATAAACCCGGTGGCGTGGCAGCCCGGCACAGCCACACGGGTGGCGGTTTTCAGCGCCTCGCGGGTGCCATGGAGCTCGGGCAGGCCGTAGAGCCAGCCGGGGGCCGTGCGGTGCGCCGTGCTGGTATCGAGAATGCGCACATCCTCGCGCAGCAGCGGTACGACCTCGCGGGCCGCATCGTCCGGCAGGCAGAGGAACGAGAGGTCGCTCTCATTGATGACCGCCGCCCGGGCGTGGACATCCTTGCGGTCTGCCGCGGAGATTTTCAGAATTTCAAATTCGTCCCGTTCCGCCAGCCGATCCGCAATGCGCAGGCCGGTGGTACCGGAGGAACCATCCACGAAGATTTTGTACTTTCCCATTGTTACACCCCTGATTATTAGATAATAGATAATAGATAATAGATAATAGATAATAAAATTGGTGGTTCGCGGCGCTGCGCACCGCTCAAAATTTTCTGCCTCCGTAGGGGCGCATTCTATATGCGCCCGTGCAGCTTACGGCAGGTGCCGCGGGCGGATATGGAATCCGCCCCTACGGTATGTTTTTTGTTTTGGCCTTGGTCAAAACTCCACATTTTTTATTATCTTTTATCTATTATCTTTTATCTTATTCCAGCTTCCCCTTCACCAGCTCCGCCTGCTTCAGCACGCTCGCCTTGGTCGGGCCGCCGTAGCTGGTACGGCCCTCGCAGCAGGTGGTCAGGTCGATGGCGGTATACACGTCATCCTCAAACAGGTCGCTGTACTGCTTGAACTCGTCCAGCGTCAGTTCTTCCAGCGTCTTGCCCTCGCGGATGCAGGCGGCCACCATCGTACCGGTACACTTATAGGCATCGCGGAAGGGCATACCCTTCTTGGTCAGGTAGTCGGCGCAGTCGGTGGCGTTGATAAAGCCCTTGGCGGCGGCGCGGCGCATATTGGCGGGCAGCGGGGTCATGGTAGCCAGCATCGGCGTGACGGTGCGCAGGCAAAGTTCCAGCGTATCCACCGCATCAAAAATTGCCTCTTTGTCCTCCTGCATATCCTTGTCATAGGCCAGGGGGATGCCCTTCATCATGACCAGCAGCGTGTTCAAATCGCCGTAGACGCGCCCCGTCTTGCCGCGGATCAGCTCGGTCACATCGGGGTTTTTCTTCTGCGGCATGATGGACGAGCCGGTCGTAAACGCATCGTCCAGCTCAATGAACTTGAATTCCCAGCTGCACCACAGGATGATCTCCTCACTCAGGCGGGAGAGGTGCATCATGCAGGTGGCCATGGCGCTGCACAGTTCAATACAGAAATCACGGTCAGACACGCCGTCGATCGAGTTGCCGCAGGGGGCGGCAAAGCCGAGCTGCTCGGCCGTGTAGAAGCGGTCCAGCGGGTAGGTCGTGCCCGCCAGTGCGCCGCTGCCCAGGGGACACTCGGCGTCCATGCGCTTGGTGGCGTCCTGTAAACGGCCCAGATCGCGCAGCAGCATCCAGGCGTAGGCCATCAGCTGGTGGCCGAAGGTCACAGGCTGGGCGCGCTGCAAATGGGTGTAGCCGGGCATAACGTAGCCTGCACCCTTCTCGGCCTGATCGCAAAGCACGGTGATCAGTTCTTTTATCTGGCCCTGGATATGCTCGCTGGCGGCACGCAGGTTGAGCCGGATGTCGAGCGCGACCTGATCGTTGCGGCTGCGCCCTGTGTGCAGCCGCTTGCCGGCGTCACCGACGCGGGCGGTCAGCGTCTGCTCCACAAAGGTGTGTACATCCTCGGCGTTGGGGTCGATCTCCAGCGCGCCGCTGTGCAGATCGTCCAAAATAGAGTGCAGACCTTTGTGAATATCGTCCACATCCTGTTGGGAGATGATGCCCTGTCTGCCCAGCATGGCCGAGTGGATAAGGCTGCCCTGAATATCCTGCTCGATCATCCGCGCGTCAAAGCGGATGGAAGAGTTAAAATCGTTTACGCGGCTGTCAACGGCCTTGCTGGCCCGGCCCTGCCAAAGTTGGGGCATAAGTAGAACCTCCATTTTTTTAGATAATAGATAATAAAATTGGTGGTTCGCGGTGCCGGCGCACCGCTCAAAAATTTTCTGCCTCCGTAGGGGCGCATTCTATATGCGCCCGCAGGTCGTCTGCCTGTTGACGGGCGGATATGGAATCCGCCCCTACGTTTTTTTGTTTTGGCCTCAGGCCAAAACTCCACATCTTTTATTATCTTTTATCTTTTTTAGTAACGCCAAAACCGCCAAAGGGTATCTACGCCCCTTGGCGGTTGCATATTAGGCGTTTGTTTACTTACTTTTATTCCTCGGTGGGCCAGTTCTTGGCCAGCTTGGCGCGCTCGGCGATGGGCAGGCCGAACAGGTTGATAAAGCCGTTGGCGTCTGCCTGATTGTAGTCCTCATCCTCGCCGAAGGAGGCCGTCTGCTCATCGTACAGGGTGTACGGGCTGGTGACGCCGGCGTTGATCATGTTGCCCTTGTACAGCTTCAGGGTCACATCGCCGGTGACGGTCTTCTGCAGGTCGTCGGTGAAGGCGCTGATAGCCTCGCGCAGCGGGGTGAACCACTGGCCGTTGTAGACCAACTCGCCCATCTTCTGGGCCAGCTGCGCCTTGAAGTGCATGGACTCCTTATCCAGGGTGATGGTCTCGAGGACATCATGGGCCTTGTACAGGATGGCACCGCCGGGGGTCTCGTAGACGCCGCGGCTCTTCATGCCGACCAGACGGTTCTCAACAATATCCAGCAGGCCGATGCCGTTCGCGCCGCCCAGCTTGTTCAGGTACTCGACCAACTCAACGCTCTCCATCTCCTTGCCGTCCACGGCGGTGGGGATGCCCTTCTCGAAGTGGATCTTGACGTAGGTCGGCTTATCGGGGGCCTGCTCGGGGGAAACGCCCAGCTCCAGGAAGCCGGGCTTATTGTACTGCGGCTCCAGGGACGGCTTTTCAAGGTCAAGGCCCTCATGGCTCAGGTGCCACAGGTTCTTATCCTTGGAATAGTTCGTCTCACGGTTGATTTTCAGGGGAATGTTATGGGCCTCGGCGTAGTCGATCTCCTCGTCACGGCTCTTGATGCTCCACTCACGCCAAGGGGCGATGATGGCCATATCGGGGGCCAGGGCCTTGAGGGTCAGCTCAAAACGGACCTGGTCGTTGCCCTTGCCGGTGCAGCCGTGGCAGATGGCGTCGGCGTTCTCCTTCTTGGCGATCTCGGCCAGGGCGGCGGCGATGCAGGGACGCGCATGGGAGGTGCCCAGCAGGTAATCCTCATACTTGGCATCAGCCTTCAGGCAGGGCCAGATGTAGTTTTCGACGTAGTCCTTCTTGAGATCCAGGACGTACAGCTTGGAAGCGCCGGTCTTGATGGCCTTCTCTTCCAGGCCGTCCAGCTCGGTGCCCTGGCCGACGTCACCGGAGACAGCGACGACTTCGCAGTTGTTGTAGTTTTCCTTCAACCAGGGAATGATGATGGAGGTGTCCAGACCGCCGGAGTATGCCAGAACTACCTTTTTAATATCTTTATCTTTCTTATCCTTTTTCATGATGAAATTCCCCTCTCCGTGTTTGTCAAGACCCGCAGGGTGCTGTTGCTTGCTGTGTGCCTTGAATATTTATTCATTCGTTGCTGTATATTATACACTCTTTTATACATTTTGCAAGGGGCAAACCCGCCAAAGGATTTTCTATTTTTAGCTTTGTTTTAGGCAGGTTGCCGAATAGTTATACATTTATACAGGGGATGCTTGCAAAAATATACAGGCGTGTATGTATGCACAGCGCCGCTAGGGGTATTATAGCATGGTTTTCCCTGGTAAGCAACACAAAATTGCGCATTTTGCAACACGGATGGTGCCAACGGAAAAGTCCCCCTGCCTTCCCCTGCGGGGCTGCGCCCGCAGGCGCGTGTCGGAGCGCAACCGCCGTAGGCGGCTCTTAGCGCGTAGACTGAAGGTGGCCCGCAGGCCGGATGCGGGGCGCGTTCGGTCAACCGTCCCGCAAAGACGCAGCCAGGCAAGGCCGCCCCTCATCAGTCCGCTTCGCGGCCAGCTTCTCCCAGGGGAGAAGCCTTTTGGACAAACGCTTTCACCATCCCCAGCTCCTCCGGAAAGATGCAGTTCGGTATCGTCCCCTCGTCCACGGCGCGGATGGCCTCGTCCAAATCGAACCACTTCACATAGTCGATCTCCGACTTCTGCACGTTGAAATCCTCGGCCTCTTTATCCAGCCACAAACAGAACACCTTGCTGACCTGGTTGTCCTTAAACGGCTTGCCGTGGAACTCCGCCTCAAAACGGAACCGCCGCAGGCCGCACTCGTGCAAATCTTCAGCGCGGGCATCAACGCCCAGTTCCTCCCGCAGTTCCCGCAGGGCCGAGCCGACAAACTCATCCCCCGCCGGGATATGCCCGGCCGAGGAGATATCGTAGCACCCTGGGTAGGAATCCTTGGCCGCACAGCGCATCTGTAAAAGCACCTGCACGCGGCCCGCTTTGCGCCGCACGATCCACACATGGCTGGTGCGGTGGTGCAGCCCCTCGGCATGGGCAACGGTGCGCGGCACGCTGCGGCCGGTGGGGATGCCGTTTTCATCGACTATATCTAACATTTCAGGCATGGAAGTCACATCCTTATATAATATAGTACCGTTATACCACATTCCCGCCCCCACCGCAAACGGGGTTTAAAAATTCATAAAGTTTTTGTATACTGGGAATATAAATTTGTAGGGGCGGCGTCCCCGCCGCCCCGCGTCCGCCGTACCGCATTATATAAAAGGAGACTCCCATGTCCCAAATGACCAAACGTGCGCTCGTCACGTCGCTGAAAGACCTGCTGGCCGAGAAGCCGCTGGACAAGATCACCGTCACCGACCTGACCGAGCACTGCGGCGTCAACCGCATGACCTTCTACTACCATTTTAAGGATATCTACGACCTGGTCGAGTGGGCCTGCATCGAGAGCGCCACCCGTGCGCTGGCCGGGCAGAAAACCTACGACACCTGGCAGCAGGGCTTTTTGCAGATCTTGCAGGCCGTGCAGAAGGACAAAGTGTTCGTTACGAAAGTCTACCACTCCATCAGCCGCGAGCACATCGAAAACTACCTCTACCGCCTGACCTACGATTTAATGTTCGGCGTCGTCGAGGAAAAAGCCGCCGGGATGACCGTGCGCCCCGAGGACAAGGAGTTCATTGCGAACTTTTACAAGTACGCCTTCGTCGGCCTGACGCTGGAATGGGTCCGCACCGGCATGAAGGACGACCCCGCCGCCCTGGTGGAGCGGGTATCTGTGCTGATCCACGGGGATATCACCAAGAGCCTGGAAACGTGCAGAATCGATAAATAGTTTTCATTGCCACCTCAAACGCGCCGCCTTGTAGGGGCCGGGTATGCCCGGCCCGCAAGTTTATGGCCGCATCCCCATTTTTCAATGGATTTGCAGGGAAGGGTTGCGGGGTTGCGAGCGCGGGGCCACGGTTGAGCGAAGCGAAACTGGGGAGCGAGCAATGTTTGCCCCTGCGGGGCAAACAACCGCACGAGCGGGTTCGCGAAGCGAACTGGCGGCGCTCGTTGTGCGCCGCCAAGCGTTGACCCCTCCGCGGGGCGTCGAGGACGCCGCCCCCTACAAAGCCGCGTTTTAACATTTTTTTCAAAATCTATACAATCCCTCCCCTTTGATAAAATTCTTATCAAAGGGGATTTTTTGCTGATTGTAACCGGTGCGCCCGCCGGGTATACTAAGGCCATACCAAACAACCAACGGCACGCGGGCAGGCCGATGATGAGCATCGGCCCCTGCACCCACCCCCGCCGTATACACTTACAGGAGGTACGTTATGTATTATTCCAGCGGTAACTATGAAGCCTTTGCCACCCCCAAAAAGCCCGCCAACGTTGACGGCAAATCGGCCTATCTCGTCGGTTCCGGCCTGGCGGCGCTGTCCGCGGCCTGCTACCTGGTGCGCGATGCCCAGATGAAGGGCGAGCATGTCCATATTCTGGAGAAGGATCCCATTCCCGGCGGTGCCTGCGACGGCTACAAATATCAGGACATCGGCTATGTCATGCGCGGCGGCCGTGAGATGGACAACCACTTTGAGTGTATGTGGGATCTGTTCCGCTCCATCCCCTCCATCGAGGACGAGAACCACACCGTTCTGGATGAGTACTACTGGCTGAACAAGGCTGACCCCAACTACAGCCTCTGCCGCGCCACCCGCAACCGCGGCGAGGACGCCCACACCGACGGCAAGTTCGGCCTGTCCGACAAGGCCGCCATGGAGATCATGAACCTGTTCATGTCCCCCGATGAGAAGCTGTACGACAAGAAGATCACCGACTTCTTCGACGATGAGGTGCTGAACTCCAACTTCTGGATGTACTGGCGCACGATGTTCGCCTTTGAGAACTGGCACAGCGCGCTGGAGATGAAGCGCTATCTGCAGCGCTACATCCACCACATCGGCGGTCTGCCCGACTTTACGGCGCTGCGCTTCACCCGCTACAACCAGTATGAGTCGATGATTCTGCCCATGGTCAAGTACCTGGAGGGCTTCGGCGTTCAGTTCCACTACGACACCAAGGTCACGAACATCGCCTTCGACTGTGCCGGCGGCAAAAAGCAGGCCACCCGCATCGACATCCTCCACGATGGGCAGGAAGAGTCCATCGACCTGACCGAGAACGACCTCGTCTTTATCACGAACGGCGGCTGTGTCGAGAACTCGACCCTCGGCAGCCAGGATACCCCCGCCGAGTTCAAGCCCGAGCTGAAGGAGGGCGGCGGCTGGGACCTGTGGCGCAAGATTGCCGCGCAGGACCCGAGCTTCGGCCATCCCGACAAGTTCTGCTATGACCCCGAGCTGTCCAACTGGATGAGCGCCACCATCACGACGCTGGATCAGCGCATCGTGCCCTATATCAAGAAGATTTGCAAGCGCGACCCGTTCAGCGGCAAGGTCGTCACCGGCGGCATCGTCACGGTCACCGATTCCAACTGGCTGCTCAGCTGGACGCTGAACCGCCAGCAGCAGTTCCGCGACCAGCCCAAGGATCAGCTCTGCGTCTGGGTCTACGGCCTGTTCACTGACAAGCCGGGCGACTATATCAAGAAGCCGATGCGCGACTGCACCGGCAAGGAGATCTGCATGGAATGGCTCTATCACATCGGTGTGCCCGAGGACCAGATCGAGGATATGGCGACCAACAGCGCCAACACCGTGCCCTGCATGATGCCGTATATTGATGCGTTCTTTATGCCGCGCGCTGCCGGCGACCGCCCCGACATCGTACCCGAGGGCGCTGTGAACTTTGCGTTCCTCGGCCAGTTTGCCGAGACCGCCCGCGACACGATCTTCACGACCGAGTACTCCATCCGCACCGGCATGGAGGCTGTCTATACCCTGCTGGATGTAGACCGCGGCGTGCCCGAGGTCTGGGGCAGCGTCTATGACATCCGCTGCCTGCTGGACGCGACGGTCAAGCTGCGCGACGGCCGCAAGATCACCGACATGGAGATGCCGCTGGTCGGCAAGATCGCCATGAAGGAAGTGCTGAAGAAGATCGAAGGCACCGAGGTGGAGAAGCTGCTGAAGGAATACAACGTGATTTAAGCGGTCGACAATTTACAAATTGTTCATACCCATATCATAGTTTTTTAGCAGTTATCCTGTATCTTATAAGCACAGGGTCACGGAGCCGCAACCGATGATCCTGGAACATGATTCCTCCTCACACAAACCGATACCCCAAGCCCCCATCCGAAGCCGCAATCGGATGGGGGCGATTTTTGTGCATACAGCTTTCACAAAAAAAGTGGTGACAAACCACCGCCCCCTGTGGTATACTAAAGATTACAAATTGGTTAAAACAAGATTTTCCTACTGGGGCGCAGATGCAAGTGCGGTGTGCCCCGGCTTTGCCGTGTACTACCGGAGGTGCTTGACTACGCATTCTATCACGAACCGTATGCCCCGCCTGTTGGCTATGCTGTTTTTGCTGCTGGGGGTATTTTGTGCGGGGGCGCTGACCGTCCACGCCGACGACTACGATACCACCATCGACCGCCTTTCCCGCCTGCAGGCGCTGGCAAAGGATTTTTCAGCATCCCAGAGCGACACGCCCGACCCTATTGAGCTGACGCTGGCCTACACCCGCACCGGCAGCTACAATACCACCATCTGGCAGCTGACCGCCGGTACCCGCGACCCGGAGTTTGAGAGCTATGTCAGCAGCAATGACCCTGACTTGGTGGCTTTACAGTCTGTAAACACCGTCACGCTGCCCAACGGCGAGAAGATCGACTTCGGGCACCTGCTGGCCTCGATGAACCTTGTCTACAACGGCATCCCCATCACCGGCAGCTGGGGCGGCGATTGCCAGGAAATGGCCAAGGCCTACGCGGGCCAGGCCAGCGACGCAGCGGGCTATGCCAGCGCCATGCGCGCCACCTTTAATATTGACGACGACGGCTCGACGAGTTATTTCGGCAACCAGGACCTGCGGGCCGACATGGACTCGGTGGTAGTCGGCTCCAAGGTGACGAAGGACACTGACCTGGCCGACGCGCTGCGCAGCTACTACGCCAACCTGACCGATTACGACCGCGCCAGGGAGTTTATCTCGCTGAGTTTTGGCACGGTGGATACCTCCAGCAGTGACTTTGCCGACGCCGTATACCGCGCCCTGATGGACGATTCCGGTATGCAGCTGCTGTTCTATATGAACGATATGTGGTCGGTGCAGGGCTGGGCCATCAAGGACGAGTATGCCCCCGCTGTGCGCGGCATCACCGACCTGTTTGCCGAGTATCTGTCCGGCGCGGTCAACGGCGAAAAGATCAAGAGCGACACGAACGACCGCCTGGTTGCCATGGGCGGGCAGGCGCTCTCCGATGCGCTGTCTGCCCTGGGCGACACCGACGCAGCCCAGGCAGCTTTGAGCGCAGCGGACAGCATGGCGAACAATGCCGAGTCGACGGTGTCGTCTGGTTCGGACGCCATTTCCACCGCGCGGGAGACCTTCCAGACGAAGTTTGACGTGAAGATTTTCCAGATGATTTTGCTGATCGTCGGCGGGCTGGCAGCGTTTATGCTGGTGTTCAGTCTGGTCATGTTCGCTGTGCGGCGCAGGGATTGAGATAGCGTATAGTTTTTAGCGGGCGGCTTTCCCGGAAGGGGGAGGCCGCCTTTTTTTGCTGTTCACACCCTATTCACAATCCGTATATTTGCCACAACTTATCCACCGCGTATAGGGGTTATCCACCGTGGAAATGTTGAAAACTACGTGGAAACTGTGGAAAATCACTCCACTCGCAGCCGTTAAAAAGCGGAAAACCTGAAAAATCCACGATAATCAACCGTTTACTTTCCACAGTTTCAACCGTCACACTGTGGAAAACGGTGGAAAGCCGGGGAAAACCGTCCTTGCATTTTTCGCAACATAAAATTCACAAAATGTAAATAAGGGGGTTGCACTTGCCGCTTTACAGCGCTATAATAGGCTTAATCATCACCCGCACTGCTGTGCGGCGGTGCGCTTGAATATAAAGGGAGAGTGCGAAAAATGTTGGATATCAAAATCACCAAAACAACCCATCCGAAAGAAAAACCGCAGGACGAGTCCAAGCTCGGCTTTGGCAAAAAGTTCAGCGACCATATGTTCCTGATGGACTATACCGCAGGCGAAGGTTGGCATGATGCCCGCATCGTCCCCTATGGCCCGTGGGAGATGGACCCGGCTACCACCGTGTTCCACTATGCCCAGGAAATTTTTGAAGGCATGAAGGCCTACCGTACCGCCGAGGGCAAGATCCAGCTGTTCCGCCCCGAGTGCAACGCGAACCGTTTCAATGATTCTGCGGACCGTCTGGGCATGCCCCCCATCCCGCCGGAGGATTTCGTCCAGGCTGTCAAGGCACTGGTCGATGTTGACCGCGACTGGGTGCCCCATTCTGACGGTGCATCCCTCTACATCCGCCCCTTCTGCATCGCTACCGATGTGGGCCTGGGCGTCCACGCTGCCAAGCATTACCGCTTTGCCATCATCTGCGCACCTTCCGGTGCGTACTACGCCGAGGGTCTGGACCCTGTCCGCATCTATGTCGAGGATGAGTACATCCGCGCCGCCCCGGGCCTGACCGGCTTTACCAAGTGCGGCGGCAACTACGCTGCTTCCATCAAGGCTGGTGAGCTGGCTGAGGAGCGCGGCTTCTCCCAGGTCCTGTGGCTGGACGGTGTCGAGAAGAAGTACGTCGAGGAAGTCGGCTCCATGAACATCATGTTCAAGATCGACGGCGAGATTTACACCGCTCCCTGCGTGGGTACCGTTCTGCCCGGCGTCACCCGCCGCTCCATCATCGAGCTGCTGAAAGACTGGGGCTACAAAGTCCATGAGGAGCGCGTCGCCATCGCCGACATCATGAAGGCTGCCGACGAGGGCAAGCTGGAGGAGGTCTTTGGCACCGGCACCGCCGCGGTCGTTTCCCCTGTCAAGGAGCTGGACTGGGAGGGCAAGGTTGCCCACATCAGCGGCGGCAAGATCGGCGAGCTGACCCAGAAACTGTACGACACCCTGACCGGCATCCAGTGGGGCAAGCTGCCTGACACCAAGGGCTGGATCGTCCCGGTCGAATAATCCATATTCAGAAACAAATTAAAGAAACTTTCTTGCGCTTGCGGTTTACGATGCCGCAAGCGCTTTTTCTATGACATTTCTATGAACGATTGTGCAATATGCACAAAACAAACGCAGTGCTTTACAGCACATTGTACAAGTACGCATCTTGCAAATTCGACAAAAAAGGTGTACTATAAGAGCATCGAAAGCGAGAGCTTCCGAGCGAAAAGTGAAGAGGAAGAATACCAGAGCGCCCTGCCGAATCCGTAGGGAGGGTATCACTTGTAGAGGGGTGGTTCCGTTCGCATTCAGGCGCCGGCGAGACGTTCTGTTTTTCTCCTTCTTTTTAAAAAAAACGAGACGGGGCAGTGGCCGTCTCGTTTTTTTTGGTTTTTACAGCGGAAAGTCCCCTTTCCCCACCTGCACATTCCTGCTTTTTCTCTTCTCATTCTAACAGATATTTCATCTTTACATTTTCGCGGAAATACGCTACAATATAAATGTATAAATATAAAAACAAAGAGAAGGAGAGATCGCTTTGTTTACTATCATCAAACGGCGGGAGCTGAACCCCACCGTGACCGAACTCTGGATCCATGCGCCGCTCATTGCCAAAAAGGCGAAGGCCGGCCAGTTTATCATTGTCCGCGCAAAGGAGGATTCCGAGCGTATCCCCCTGACCATCGCCGGCTTTGACCGCGAGGCAGGCACCGTTTCCATCATTTTCCAGGTTGTGGGCGCAGGTACCATGCAGCTCAACTCCCTCAAAGAGGGCGAGGCCGTGCATGACTTTGTGGGACCCTTGGGCAAGGCCACCGAGATCGAGGGTCTGAAAAACGTCTGCGTCGTCGGCGGCGGCGTGGGCTGCGCCATCGCGCTGCCCATCGCCCAGGCACTGCACGAGCAGGGCACCAAGGTCACCGGCATCGTCGGTTTCCGCAACAAGGATCTGGTCATTCTGGAGGACGAGTTCCGCGCCTGCTGTGACGACTTTATCATCATGACCGACGACGGCTCCTACGGCGAAAAGGGCGTTGTCACCGCCCCGCTGGAACAGAAGATCGTCGAGGGCGCGAACTTTGACGAGGTCATTACTATCGGACCCCTGATCATGATGAAATTCGTCGTCAAGACGACGAAGCCCCACAATGTCAAGACTGTTGTGTCGATGAACCCCATCATGGTCGACGGCACCGGTATGTGCGGCGGCTGCCGCCTGACCGTCGGCGGCCAGACCAAGTTTGCCTGCGTGGACGGCCCCGACTTTGACGGCTTTGAGGTCGATTTTGACGAGGCTATGCACCGTGGCACGATGTACAAGCCCTTTGAGGCCCACGCCCGCGAGGCCGAGTGCAATTTGCTGAAGCAGGAGGTGCAGTAATTATGCCGAACATGGATCCGAAAAAGTGCCCCATGCCCAGCCAGGAGCCGAACGTCCGCAACAAAAACTTTAAAGAGGTCGCCCTTGGCTACACCGAGGAGATGGCCGTGAACGAGGCCAAGCGCTGCCTGCAGTGCAAGAACCACCCCTGCCGCAGCGGTTGCCCCGTTGAAATTGACATTCCCGGCTTCATCAAGCATGTGGCCGAGGGCGACTTTGAGGCCGCCTACAACGTGATTGCCCAGTCCAGCGCGCTGCCCGCCGTCTGCGGCCGTGTCTGCCCGCAGGAGCACCAGTGCGAGGGCAAGTGCGTGCGTGGCATCAAGGGCGAGGCCGTCGGCATTGGCCGCCTCGAGCGCTTTGTTGCCGACTGGTACCGCAACAACGTACATACCAAGCCCGCCGCCCCTGCGCCCAACGGCCACAAGGTCGCTGTCATCGGCGCTGGCCCATCCGGCCTGACCGTCGCGGGCGACCTGGCCAAGCTCGGCTACAAGGTCACCGTCTACGAGGCCCTGCACGTTGCGGGCGGCGTGTTGATGTACGGCATCCCCGAGTTCCGTCTGCCCAAGGACATCGTCCAGCACGAGGTCGAGGGCCTGAAGGAGCTGGGCGTTGACATCGAGACGAACATGGTCATCGGCAAGGTGCTGACCATCGACGAGCTGATGAACGACTACGGCTTTGAGGCCGTCTATGTCGCGTCCGGTGCCGGTCTGCCCCGCTTTATGGGCATCCCCGGCGAGAGCCTGAACGGCGTCTACTCTGCCAACGAGTACCTGACCCGCGTCAATTTGATGAAGGCGTACAAGGAGGATTCCCGCACGCCCATCATGAAGAGCAAGTCCGTCGCCGTTGTCGGCGGCGGCAACGTCGCCATGGACGCCGCCCGCTGCGCGAAGCGTCTGGGGGCCGAGAATGTCTACATCGTCTACCGCCGCGGCATGGCCGAGCTGCCTGCCCGTAAGGAGGAGGTCGAGCACGCCGAGGAGGAGGGCATCATCTTCAAGACGTTGACGAACCCGACGGAAGTGCTGGGCGACGAGAACGGCTGGGTCAAGGGTATGACCTGCGTCGAAATGGAACTGGGCGAACCGGATGCATCCGGCCGCCGCCGCCCCATCGTCAAGGAGGGCAGCGAGTTCGTTCTGAACGTTGATACGATGATCATGGCGCTGGGTACCAGCCCCAACCCGCTGATCCGCTCCACCACGCCGGGTCTGGACGCCGACAAGCATGGCTGCCTGATCACCAACGGCCCCGACGGCCTGACGAGCCGCCCGATGGTCTACGCCGGCGGCGACGCTGTCACCGGTGCCGCCACGGTCATTCTGGCCATGGGTGCCGGTAAAGAGGCTGCAAGAGCGATTGATGCGGCGATTAAGGCGAAAGAACAGTAAAAAATAAAATTCAGCCCCCGTGCCGCGAGGTGCGGGGGAATTTTTGTTAAAAAGGCTTCCCCATGGGGCTGCGCCCGCAGGCGCGTGTCGGAGTGCAACCGCCGCAGGCGGCACTTGGCACGGAGACTGAAGCTGGCCGCGAAGCGGACTGATGAGGGGCGAACTTTGCCATACTATCCCCTGTATGGGTAATCACGGTATCTCCGCCCCTCATCCGTCTGCGGGCGGGACCGCAGACACCTTCCCCCAAGGGGGAAGGCATTCTCACAACAAAGGCTGACACCATGTATCATCCATTCTTCCAATTTGTCCTTCCCCGCTTGGGCCAGGCGGCGCTGGATATTTTGCTGTACCTCAACTTTTTACAGCTGCCGCCGTTGCAGCTTGTGGCCCAGTGGCCGGTGCTGTACTACGGCCTGCCGCTGGTGCTGATGGCGCTGCTGGCTTATATCAGCCGGGACCCGCTGGGCCTTGGCATCGTCTTTGTCGGGCATCTCGTCACCTTCTACTGCATCGGCACCGGCATCGGGCTGGTGCTGCGGCGTGTCGGCGGTGCGCCGCTGACTGTTTGGCATATTTTTTGGCTGGGCGGCATAACGCCGTGGCTGCTGACCGGGTTTATCATGTGGTGGGGCCGCCGCCGGGCGCTACGGCTGTGTACCACAAAATATAACCTGACAACGCAGAAAACCTTGCCCAATGGTCAGCTGCGCATCGTACAGATCAGCGACGTACACCCCCGGGCCTGCGCGGCCATGGACCGCACCCGCATCCCGGAACTGCGGGAGAAAGTTGCGGCCTGCCAGCCGGATCTGCTGGTGCTGACCGGCGACATCTTCGACGAGTACACCGAGAAAGAGGATTTCGACGCCTTCTGCCAGTTCTTCGGCGAGATCGATGCCCCCTTGGGCAAATACTATGTGCTGGGCAACCACGACCTGTTTCACCACTGGCGGGAGCCGAGTTTTGGCCGCGCCGACCTGGAGTGCGCCTTTGCCGCAGCGGGTGTCCGCATTCTGGAGGACACCGCCATCACGCTGTCCTGCGGCGTGCGCATCGTGGGCCGCAAGGACTACCTGTACACCAACGGCAGCCGCTTTACGGCTGCACAGCTGATGCCCACCGGCCCGGACGACCGCTACACGGTCTGGCTTGACCACGAGCCGCGGGACTTTAAGAACGCCGCCGCAGCGGGGGCCGATCTGATTTTGAGCGGCCACACCCACGGCGGGCAGGTCTGGCCTGCAGGCGCGGTGGGCATGGCTGCCAAAAACGAGCGCAACTACGGCAGAAAACATATCACAGACCGCTGCGATGCCATCGTCAGCGGCGGCACCGGCACCTGGGGCTACAAGTTCCGCACCCAGGGCCGCACCGAGATCGTCTGCATAACCATCACGACCGAAAAGGAAACGAGCCAATGAACAAACGCGAGCGCCTGGGCAGCCGCCTGGGCTTTATCATGCTGTCCGCCGGGTGCGCCATCGGCTGCGGCAATGTATGGAAATTCCCCTGGATGTGCGGCCAGAACGGCGGCGGCAGCTTTATGCTGCTGTACATCCTCTGCCTTTTGGTGCTGGGCCTGCCCGCCATGATCATGGAGCTGGCCGTGGGCCGCGCGGCGCAGGCAAGCCCCATTTATATGTACCAGCGTCTGGAAAAGCCCGGCCACAAGTGGGGCGTGTTCGGCGTGTTCAGCCTGATCGGCAACATTGCCATCATGGCGTTTTACACGGTCGTCACCGGCTGGATTTTGTACTATTTTGTCAAATTCCTGACTGGGGACAACGCCGATTTCGGCTTTGCGCAGATGCTCGCTGACCCGAAAGTCAACGTGACCTATCTGTTTGCGGTGGTCGTGGCGGCGTTCGTACTGCTCAGCTTCAACTTGCAGGGCGGGTTGGAACGCGTGACCAAGTACATGATGACAGCGCTGCTGGTGCTGATGCTGGTGCTGGCCATCCACAGCCTGACCTTTGCCGGAGCCGCCGAGGGGCTGCGGTTCTACCTTGTGCCGGATTTTTCCAAAATCAACGGCAGCGTCATCGTGGCGGCCATGAACCAGGCGTTTTTTTCGCTGTCCGTCGGCATGGGCGGCATGGCAATCTTCGGCAGCTACATCGGCAAGGAACGCTCCCTCATGGGCGAGTCGCTGCACATCATCGCGCTGGACACCTTTGTGGCGGTGCTGGCGGGCATCATCATCTTCCCGGCCTGCTTCACCTACGGGCTGGAAGTCACTGCCGGGCCAAGCCTGCTGTTTGACACGATGGCCGGTGTTTTCAACAACATGGCCGGGGGCCGCTGGTGGGGCGCACTGTTCTTCCTGTTCATGGTGTTTGCGGCGCTGTCTACCGTGCTGGGCGTCTGCGAGAACATCCTGGCCATGGTGCGTGAGCTGACCGGCTGGACACGCCCGAAAGGCTGTGTGGTCTGCGGCGCGGGCATCTTTCTGTTGGCGCTAACGACGGCGCTGGGGTACAGCGTACTGCACTTCCAGCCCTTTGCGCCGGGCAGCGCGTGGCTGGACTTCTGGGATTTCATCGTCAGCAACAACGTTCTGCCGCTGGGAACGCTGGTTTTAGCTCTCTTCTGCTGCAACCGCCTCGGCTGGGGCTGGGAGAATTTTGTAAACGAGGCCAACACCGGCAAAGGGCTGAAAGTGCAGCCCTGGATGAAACCTGTGTTCCGGTATTTTGTGCCCTGTGCCATTGCGTTTATTTATGTGTACGGCATGGTCACGTTTCATTGGCGGTAAGCCGCAGCAAAAAAGGCCTGCGTCCTGATGGGATGCAGGTCTTTTTTGTGCAGGGCTGGGGGCGGGCGTTACGGCACTTTCCTGAAGTAATTTATCAAAATACTTTTAATATAATTATACCGTCTTGCATAGCTGTTCTCCACGCGGATCAGCTCAAACCCGTGCTCACGGCAGATCTGCTCCTTCTTGCGGTCACGGCGCTGGACGGCGGGGTCGTCGCGGTGCTCGCGGCCGTCCAACTCAATAGCCAGAATCGGCATCAGGCGGCGGCCCTCCCGCTGGTAGACGACAAAATCAAACCGCCCGGTGTAAAACAGGTCTGTGTAGCTGGGGTTATTCTCAAACACCTGGGCAATGGGGACTTCCTTGCGCACGGTGCAGCGGCTGCCGTCCAGGAAAGCGTTGTCCAACGCGTGGTTCAGGTTCTCCAAAAAGGCGTCCTCGGTCCTGGTGCTGTACGGCTTGATGCCCAGCGCCCGGCTGGCGGCTGGCTTCTCGGTCACGTCGGACACACCGTTGGTGCGCACGTACTGCACCAACTCGTAGATATCATCATCCACCGCGCCCGCGTGCAGGCGGTCCAGTTCCTTCTGGCTGGACAGGATGACAAGCTGATCCCGCGCACGGGAGGTCGCCACGTTGATAAGCTCCTTGTTGGTTTTCAGCCAGGCGTAGGTCTTTTCCCGGGTCTGGTCGGTCAGCGCCAGTGAGAAGATGACCACATCCTTCTCGTCGCCCTGGAACGCGTGTACTGTGCCGCAGCTGGCGTTGTCGTAGTGGTTGGCCCGCAGCATCGCCTCAACGGCGGCACGCTGCCGCGCAAACGGCGTGATGATGCCCACCTGCTTATCCGGGTGGCGGCTCAAGTAGGCGTCGATGCGGCGCACCTCCTGCGGGGCAGTGTTGCGTTCGTCGGTGGTGTTGTCGGGCACATCCACATAGACCAGCGGCTCGGGGTTGTGCTCCTGACTGGCAATGTGCAGCTTGTGGTTGTAGTATTTGCGGTTGTTGAACTCAATGATGCGCGGGCTGCACCGGTAGTGGTAGCTTAACAGCGTCTCGTCGCTGACGGCATCGCAGGCCAGGAAACACTTGTAAATCGAGTTTTCGATGTAGTCGTATTCCTCGGTCACGCTGTACTTGCGGCGCAGGGCCTTGTTGTCGGCGGGGTCCAGCAGAATAACCGGGGAAAGCTGCTGCGGGTCGCCGACAAGCATCAGCGACCGGCCGCGCAGAATCGGCACCAGCGACATGGCCGTGTTGCACTGGCTGGCTTCGTCCATAATGACCATATCAAAGCTCGGCTCGGGGTCGCCCAGGCGGTGGGCGGAGATGCAGGTCGTTGCCACGATGGGGAAAACGCGCAGCAGCTTTTTCAGGTTTTCCGGCTCGGAGATGTACTTGTTGAAAGTTGCTGCCTTCTCCTTATCGTTGTCGGCGCTGCGGACAATCTCCATCAAATCCTCATATTTCGGTTCGGCCAGGCGGCGGATGTACTGCACCGACGTGTAGTAGAGGTAGCGCAAAAGTTCGCCCTCGTTGCGGTCCAGCAGGGCCATGGCGTCGGCGGTGTCAATATCGCCGTAGGCGGCCAGCTCGCGGTTGACTTGGGGCAGCTGCCCGGCCTCCAGCTCAAAGCGGAAGTTCATCTGGCTGCGGGCTTCCAGCAGGCGCTCGATGGTCTCCTTGCGCTCCCGCAGGTCAAGCACCCGCTCATAGCGTTCCAGCAGCTCGGTCAGCTGTTTGGCGCGGGCTGTGCGGTCGGCGTGGTTTTTGTCCAACAGCTTTTCCGGCACCGGGAGCTGGATACACTGGTCATACAATTTGGCGATGGTCCGCAGCGCTTCGGCGGTCTTTTCGGCGTTGCCAAGCCGCAAAATCGGGAAGGGCACCGTATGGCCGTGGTAGTCGATCTGCTGCAATTTTTCCACCACGCCGTCAATCGGGTGATTGTTGTAACTGGCAAAAAGCACCGTGCGCTCGTTGAAAAACGCCGTAGTCAGCGTGTTGACGATGGTGTTGGTCTTGCCGGTGCCCGGCGGCCCCTGCACATAGGCCAGGGGATAGCGCATGGCATTGTTGATGGCAAGCAGCTGGTCCAGGTTGACTTTGTTGTTCAGCAGCGCCAGCGGGTAGGATTTGCGGCGTCGGGGCCGGGCCGTCATCTCGCCAAAGAAAGCCCGCAGCGGTGCGGTGACCGTCTCGCCGGAGGGATCCTCGAACATATTGAGGATGCCGCGGTACTCGTGCTCCAAATCCACCGGGCAGTCGCGCCCAATGGCGATCAGGTAGGGCATATCGTCCACGCCGCGCACCTGCGGGTTGCCCCGGGTGATACGATCCTTGATGGTCTCCTGATTTTTGTAAAAGTCGTCCAGCAGCGCGTGGTCGTCGGCGTCCAGAAATTGGTGGATGCTCAGCTTTGCGCCGTTGATGGTGAACTCCCGGCAGATGACCGGATCGGCGTCGGCCCGCAGCGTGCGGCGGCGCACATCCAGCCGCAGCGGGCGGTAAGCCAGCACATACAGCCCTTTGTTGGTGTTTATGCTGATAAGGTTCAGCCCCAGCTGCGGCAGACTGGGCCGGGCGGCGTTCTGCCTGCGGTCATCTACCCGGCGCTGGAACCGCTGCACCAGCTCCCGGAACTGGTCGTCCCCCAGCTCGATGGCGTCCTCGGCCCCCTCGTCAAAGCGATCCGCGTCGATGGCGTGGACAAGGCTGTAATTGGTCTGGTAGGGCGTGGCATCCAGCCGGTTGCAGGCGGCCAGGTAATCCAGCACCCGCAGATTGGCCGAGTTTGCGAACAGCGCTGTGTATTTGCCGGGATTATCCCGGATATCGGCAACGAGGGTCTCATTCACCGGGCACCAGGAGCCGTCCACAACTTCGGCTGCCTGGATGCGGTCAATGTGGATGGTCAGGTCCTGGACGGTCAGCAGTTTCAGGTGCAGGCCGTCCACCGTCAACGTGCGGGTGCGGGGGTTCAGCCCCTTGACGGCGACCCAGTATTTTGTCTGCTGGGTCTGCTGGTTTTTGTACTCGATGCTGAGCCACTTGCCCTCATGGATGGCGCGGAAAATGCTGCGTGTGACGTTGTTCATCTTCCGCTCCTTTCCGCTGTAATGGCAAAATTTTACATTGTTATTGCTATTATAACATCACACCCGCACCGGGGCAACTGTTTTGCCGAAACAAACGCGGCTGATCGGCGCAGGCGACGCATATCCTGGTATGATGTGGTTTGCAAAGGCTGCAGGGCGGCCAGTCCCCTGGCCGCCGTAAAGTTTCTTCTATTTTTTGTCAAATCATGCAGCTGCCTTTCTTGACTGTATCGGCGTCCGATGCTACAATAAATATTATTTTCCCAAAGTGTTACTCTCTGTAATATTCCAACAAATATAGAGGATCTTTGCGTATGAAGCACCACCGCCCCAGACTGCTGTTTTTGCTGGCCGTGCTCTGCCTGGCCGTCTGCCTGCTGGCGGGCTGCGCCGCGCGGGCCGCCACAGCCGACCCGGATGCTGACCTGCCCACCATCGTCATCGGCAGTGACAGCTACCCGCCCTTCAACTACCTGAGCGCCGACGGCCAACCCACCGGCATCGATGTGGAGCTTGCCACCGAGGCATTCCGCCGCATGGGCTATAAGGCGCAGTTCGTCACCATCGACTGGGTCGACAAAAAAGAGTTGGTAGAGAATGGCACCGTTGACTGCCTGTGGGGCAGCTTTTCCATCGACGGGCGCGAGGATGAGTACCGCTGGGCCGGACCGTACATGGTCAGCCGCCAGGTCGTGGCCGTCATGCCGGGCAGTGATATTGAGACCCTGGCCGACCTGGCGGGCAAGACCGTCGCCGTGCAGGCCACCACCAAGCCGGAAGCGCTGTTTCTGGACGGCGGCGATCCCCGCATTCCCGAGGTCCGCGCCCTGCTCTCGATGCAGAAACGCGAGCTGATCTACGCCTATCTGAGCAAGGGCTACGCCGACGCTGTGGCCGCCCATGAGACCTCGATTTTGCAGTTCATGTCGGATTTCGGCATCGAGTACCGCATCCTGGACGAGCCTTTGCAGGTGGTGGGGCTGGGCGTGGCCTTTGCCCTGAACGATGACCGCGGGCTGGATACCGCGCTGAACGCTGCCCTGGCCGATATGCGCGCCGACGGCACGACCCGGGCCATCCTGGCTAAGTACCTGCCCGACCCGGACAAATATCTGGAGGTGGACTATGGCCGCTAAACGTCTGCCCCGTCTCAATGGGTTCTGGCTGCTGTCCGTGCTGATCGGGGTGCTGCTGCTCGTCTCCATCTCTTTTTACTCGGCCAACACCGACATCGCCACAGCCGAGGATGCGCTGTCCACCCGCGTGGATTACATCAAGGAACAGTGTGCCGATTACAGCAGCCTGAATCTGGCATCCGAGGCCAAGAGCCTGCTGCGCGTGACCGAAAGCGCCCAGCAGTGCGCCCGGGATATCTGGTACCTCGCCGAAAAGCCCGACGACCTTTACCCCGCTGCCGAGGACGTCTTACCGCACTTCGTCGAGAACCACTACCTGACGGGGCTGCTGCTTCTCTCCCGGGATGGACAGATCACCAAAAGCTACTGCAAGGAGGAGGCCCTGCTGCCCCTGTTGAACAAGGTGCTGACGACCGATTCCCTTTTGGATGTGGCCGACCACCCGAAAAAGACCTACGCTGTGCGCCTCGTCTGCGGGGATGACTCCTTTTTGGATATTGCCGCCTCAGCCCGCGAGGGGGCCGACTGCATCATTGTTGCGTTCTACCACACCCCCGCCGAGTATGTCCACACTTACAAATTGTCGTACCAGCATTTGGTTTCCGGCTTCCATATCGCTACGGACGGCACGCTGGCCGTGGCCAGCGGCAATGAAATCATTGCCGCCAACGATGAAAGCCTGCTGGGGCTTTCCACCGACGAGGTCGCACCGCTGCAGCTCATCAAGCAGCGCGGCGTCTATGACAGGATGGTCTATGTACGTGACACCGGCATGGACACCAGCGGCTACTTTGGCTACACCGAGAAGGGCCGCGACTACTACGTCTACGCCTTTTTGCCGGAGGCCGCCGTCTTTACCACAACGCCCAAGAACATCATCTTTGTAGTGATTTCCTACACCCTCATTATTCTTTTGATTGAACTGGTGCGCCGCCGCACGATGCACTCCTATCAGGAGGAAAAGCTCCTGCAGGAAAAAGCCTACCAGAAATCGCTGGAAAAGGCTGCCCGCAAGGCTGAGGCCGCCAACGTTGCCAAGACCGAGTTTTTGCAGCGGATGAGCCATGACATCCGCACGCCCATCAACGGCATCCGGGGCATGGTGGAGATTGGCGACCACTACGCCGACGATATGACCAAACAGGCCGAGTGCCGCCGCAAAATCTGGGACGCCTCGGGCTTTTTGCTGGAGCTCGTCAATGAAGTTTTGGACATGGGCAAGCTGGAATCCGGTGAGGTCGTGCTCGAACACCGGCCTTTCAACATGGTCAAGCTGCTGACCGGGTTGCAGGATGTGCTGGAAAAGCAGGCCGCCGGGCGCGGCATCCGCATACTCTGCGACGACATCGACCTGCCCCACCCCGATCTCATCGGCAGCCCGATCCACGTAAAGCGGCTGATGATGAACATTATGAGCAACGCCGTCAAGTACAACAAGGACAACGGCACCATCACTATGACCCTGCGGGAGGAACGCTGCGACGGCAAGACCGCCTGGGTCAAGTTCACCTGCGCCGACACCGGCATCGGCATGAGCGAGGAATTCCAGAAGCACATCTTTGAGCCGTTCACCCAGGAGGTTCTGGACGCCCGCTCGACCTACGGCGGCACCGGGCTGGGTATGCCCATCGCCAAGAGCCTGGCGGACAAGATGGGCGGCACCATCACGTTTGAGAGCCGGCAGGGCGTCGGTACGACCTACTACATCACGCTGCCGCTGGAAATCGACCCCAACGCCGCGCCCCAGCCCGAGACGGAAAAGCCCGCCGACGACGCCACTTTGCAGGGTGTGAACATCCTGCTGGCCGAGGACAACGACCTGAACCTGGAAATTGCCCAGTTCCTATTGGAAAACGCCGGGGCCACCGTCACCGCTGCCCGCAATGGGCAGGAGGCCGTGGACATTTTTGCCGCATCCCGGCCCGGCGAGTTTGACGCGATTTTAATGGATGTGATGATGCCGGTGATGGACGGCTACACAGCGACGCGAACCATTCGCAGGCTGGATCGCCCCGACGCCGGGCGCATCCCGATTTTAGCTACGACTGCCAACGCCTTTGCCGAGGACCGCCGCCGTGCCTACGAGGCCGGTATGAACGAGCACCTGACCAAGCCCCTGGAAACCGAGCTGGTCATAAAAACGCTGGCGAAATATCGCAAATAATCCAAAACGCCTGTGCACCGCGCTTTGCTATGCGGTACACAGGCGTTTTTAGGTAAGACTTCCCCCCGAGGGGGAAGTCTGCAGTTTTTATTTTCCTAAGGTCCTTCGTATCATCAGCCGCAGGTTATCCATCAGGTCTTCCACGGTGCGGTCGTGGTCAGCGGCATAGCACAGGCCCATCAGGCCGCCTACAACGGCGGAAAGCAGCGACATATAGCAATACTCCATGCCAAGCTCCGGGGCGATTTCCCCCGCCGCCTGCAGCCGCGCCAGCAGTTCACTTACGATTTCTTTCAGTTCGGCCATGCAGGCGGGCATAGCACCCGTCCTGCGGGGCATTCCCAGCGTCTCGGCAATCATCTTGTAGCTGCCCATCCGGCTGGCGGCAATGTCCTGTAAATAGCCGGTAATGCGTTCTTCCAGCCCGGCCAGCGTCGTACAGTCGGCGAACATGGCACGGACACGCTCGTTTTCCCGGGCAAAGCAGTACTCGGCCAAGCCCTGCAAAATTTCCTCTTTGGAGGAAAAATACTCGTACACCGTGCCCTTGCCGATACCGGCGGCATCGGCAAGCTGCTGTATTTTCAGCGCGGCAGGGCTGACGCCCTGGCCGATAAGCTGCAGCGCAGCCTCATACACGGCGGCCTTGCGGGCGGCTTGCTGGTCATTCTGCATCGTGGTCCGCCTCCTTTTCCTCGTTGGGCGTCTCGTTTTCCGCCTGGGCGTGGGCCGCGCGGCTCAGATCCGGGCGGCGCTTTTCCTCGGCGGGCGCTTCGGCCGCATTCTCGGCGGCACGGCGGGCGGCGAATTCGGCCGCAAACTCAGCGGCATCGTCGGGCAGGTCATCCATGCCGTCATCACCGACGTCGATATTCACCGGCGGCTTGCGATAGAACAGATCATACAGCACAGGCACGATGAACAGCGTCATCAGCGTGGCGTAGCTCAGACCGCCAATAATGACGATAGCCATGCCGGTGCTCATCTCGCTGGCCATATCGGTGCCGAACAGCATCGTGACCATGGCAAGCACGGTGGTCAGCGTCGTCATCAGGATCGGGCGCATACGGGTCCGGCCGGTAGCGACAAGGGCATCGCTGCGCTCCAACCCGCCGATGCGCAGCTGGTTGGCGTAGTCAACGAACACAATACCGTTGTTGACGACGACGCCCATCAATACCAGAAAGCCCATCAGCGAAATGAGCGACAGCTGCTCGCCGGTGGCCATCAGGCCCAGCATACCGCCGGTGAAGGCCAGCGGGATCGTGAACAGAACGATGAACGGCGACAGCAGGCTTTGGAACTGCGCGACCATGACAAAGTAGACGAATAGCAGCGCCAGCGCCAGCATCTTCGCCATCTGGCCCAGCATCTCGGTGACCTGGGTCGTCTCGCCCGCCAGCTCGGCGGTCACACCGTCGGGCAGCTGCAATTCGGCCAGCTTGGGTTCCAGTTCGCGGGAAATCAGCGTTGTGTTGTACCCTTCCGCCGTCTCGCTGGTGATGGACAGCTGACGGGAGCCGTTCTCGCGGCTGATCTCAGTGTAGCCCGCCGTAGTGGTACGGGTGGCGAACTCGCCCAGGGTGTGGGTCTCCTTTACGGTGTTGCCATCCTCGTCGGTGGTGGTCGTCTCAAACTCCATGTTGAAGATATCGTCCAGCGTCGGCGTGTCGGTCTTGTCCACAATGGTCACGGTGTAGCTGGTGCCGCCCGCTTTCAAGGTCGTGGCGGTGGTGTCGGTGGTCAGCTTGGCGGCGATCTGCTGGTAGACCTGCGCCACAGTCAGGCCCATGCGCATGGCCTTGTCCTTGTCGATGGTGATGTTCACCTCGGCATCGCTGGCGTCCTGGCCGTCGGTAGGGTTGACGATGCCGTCGATGCCGTTCATGGCCTCGATGACCTGTTTGCCCGCGGCGCTCAGATCATCCAGGTCGCTGCCGTAGAGATCGACCTCGATGCCGGAGCCGGACAGGGCGCTCATATCCATCATGCCGTTGGAATTCACGTCGATCTCACAGTTCAGATCGGCCGTCTTGTCGTAGATTTCCTGCTCCACGACCTTAGCCTTCGGGGCCTTGTCGCCCAGCAGGACATAGTAAGTAAACGTCGTGTTGTCGGCAGCGGCGCTGCTGCCCGCCATCATGACCATGCTGTTGGGGCTGCCGGACATTGCGCCCACGGTGTCCACGCCGTCCACCGTCATGATGGCGTCCATGACGCTGTCCGCCGTGGTGAAGGCATCCTCCTTGGCGGTGTCGTCGGGCACGTTGACCGTGACGGTCAGCTGGTTGCTGCTCATATCCGGGATCATGACAACGCCCATCGTCGCCACGCGCCAGATGGAGACACCCAGCAGCACGATTGCCAGCGTCAGCGGCACAGCCTTGCGGCGCAGGCAGAAGCGCAGCAGCTTTTCATAGCCGTTCAGCGCCTTGTCGAACCAGGGGTGCTTGATATCCTTCTGCTTTTTCAGCACCGTGGAACCCGCGCAGGGCACGACGGTCAGCGCCACGATAAGGGACGCCAGCAAACTGAAGGTAATCGTCCACGCCATATCGCTGAGCAGTTCGCGCACCATGCCAGTGGTGAACACCAGCGGCAGGAATACGCAGATGGTCGTCAGCGTACTGGACACGATGGACCCGGCCACCTGCCGTGCGCCCTGCACCGACGCGCGGGGGGCAGGCACGCCGCGCCCGCGCAGGCGGTAGATGTTCTCGATGACAACGACCGAGTTATCGACAAGCATACCGACGCCCAGCGCCAGGCCGGACAGGGACAGAATATTAAACGTGATGCCGGTAAAGTACATCCATACGATGGCAAACAGCACGCTCAGCGGCATACTGATGGCGACAACGATGGTGGGGCGCAGGTCTTTCAGGAACAGCGCCAGCACGATGATCGCGAGGATCGCGCCCTCGATAAGGTTCGAGAGCACGCTGTTGACGATAAGCTTGATGTAGTCGCCCTGGTCCATGATGGGCGTCAGGTGCAGACCCTCGGTCTCGGCCATCATTTCTTCCATGGCGGCGTTGGCCGCGTTGGAGACGGTGGAGGTGGAGGCCGTCGAGCTCTTGTAGATAGACAGCAATACAGCACGGTTTTTGTCCACCTTGGCGTAGGCATCGTCGGCGTTGTCGGTCATTTCGACCTCAGCCACGTCGGCCAGGCGCACATCCCCGATGCCGTCAATATTGCACAGCACCATGTTTTTCAGCTCGTCGGTGTCGGCAAAGGCGTCGCCCACTTTGATAATGTAGCGGTTGTCGTCCCCTGCGCCGCCGTCGATGTAACCGGCGGGCATCGAGAAGTTCTGGGCCGCAATCAGCTGGGTCAGCGTCGCCATGTTCAGCAGCTGATCCAGGTTCGCGTTTTTCAGCGCTTCCTCGCGGGCGGAGTCGTACTCCTCCTGCGCGGCTTCCAGCTGGGTCTTACCGGCTTCCAGCTGGGTACGGCCGCTGGATATCTGGAACTCGCCCAGCTGCAGCTGGGCCTCGCTGCCGCTCAAAAGCAGCTGCACGGCCACATCGGCCATGGCGGGGTCCACGGCGGGGTCACCCAGGCTTGCCAGCGCGGATTCCATCTTGGCGCGCTGGTCGTTGAGCTGGGTCAGTATTTCCTGGGCTTTGGTCAGCTGGTCATTCAGCGCCTGCACGGTCTCGTTCAAGGCCTGCTGCAGCGGCTTCATGCCCTCGTTCAGCCCGGCCTCCGCCTGCTGGCGGGCCTGCAGCAATACCGTCGCGTTATTCAGCGCCGTGCTGGTCGTGGACAGGGTCGTCAGGTAGCCGTTCAACTCGGTCAGGCGGGCGCGGCGGGGGGCATTGTCGTCCAGAATTTTCTGGTAGCCCGCCTGCTCGGCGCGCTTGGCGTCGATTTGCGCCTGAATCGCCTGCTGCTGGGCCTCGTCGCCCTCGGCGGCGGCCTTGTCATCCTCCAGCCCGGCGATTTCCGCATCCAACGCCTGGATGCGCCCGGTCAGCGCCGTGTACTGGGCGTCAAGGTAGGCCGCGCTCTGGGCCACGTCCATGCCGGGTTCCAGCAGGTTTTCCGCGGCAGCGGTGCTGTTGATGTTCTGTGTGGCGCGCTCGATGGCGTTGACCATTGCGCCCATCTTGGCCGTGCTGCCCTTGGCCTCGGCCAGGTTGGCGGGCAGCTCATTGGCGTTATATTGGGGGTCCCACGCAGCCAAAATCTGCTTGCAGCTGGCAAACAGCGCGTCGTCGATGGGCAGCGTGACCTCCGGCAGGGTGGTGTCGGCGTTCTTGGCGTCCTCGAGCTTGCGGTTCGCGTCGTCGATATCGGTTTTCAAATCGGCGATTTTCTTTTCCAGCTCAGGGATTTGTTTGTCCAGTTCGGTGATGGCGTCCCGCAGCTGGGTCGTCACGTCGGCTTTCTGGGTGTTCAGCTCGGATTTGCCCGCGTCCAGCTGGGCCTGGGCGTCGTCGAGTTCTTTCAGGCCGTCGTTGATTTTCTTCTTGTTATCGTCCAGTTCTTTTTTCGCGTCGGCCAGGCGGTCACTGACCTTGACCAGCAGTTTGTCATTCACTGCGTCGATTTTATCCTGGTCCAGCGTGATTTGCACAGACTTTTCCACAAGTCCTGTGGTTGAAACACTCGCCACGCCGTCCACGCGCTCCAGCTGGGGCAGCACGTTCTCGCTGACATAGTCGGACAACTCGTAGATATCCATGCCGTCATAATCGACCGCCACATACTGGGTCGCCATCATGTCAGGGCTGATTTCCATAAGCGTCGGAGTGGACGCCATATCCGGAAGGGCGTCGCCCAACTGGTTCACGGCCGTGCTGGCCTTGACCATGGCGCTGTCCATGTCGGTATCATCCTGGTATTCCAGGAAGATCAGGCTGTAATTCTCGTTGCTCTGGCTCGTGACATTCTTGACGCCGTTGAGCACCGAGAGTGCGTTTTCCAGCGGCTGGGTCACGTCGGCCTCAACCTGCTCAGGGCTGGCACCGGGGTAGGTGGTCATGACCAGCAGGTAGGGCAGGTTCATCGCGGGGAGCAGGTCGGTCTGGATGCCGGTCAGGCTGACAAAGCCCAGCACCAGCACCAGTATGACCGCCACCAGTATCGTAAATGGTTTTTTTACACTGTATTTCGGCATAGCTGCGTTCCCTTTCATTCTGACCGACCGGTCGGTCGAAAATAGTATAGCACAATTTCAGGGCAGTGTAAATATGTCGTCGGCGGATTTTCCATTTCCCTTGCAGGGGCCGCTGTGCGCATCGGCCTGCCCTGCCTGCCAATAGAAAATGCCCGCCGCGCAAAACTACGCGGCGGGCATTTCCTGTCCAAAAGAGAGCTTATCCGATAAAAGCAAACAGAGGATATCGTTTTAGTTGGCTTCCTGCATTTTGGCGGTCAGCCTGCGGGCGGCGAAAACCAGCGCCACCGCCGCTGCGGCCAGAATGGCAGAGCCGATGTACCCAGCCACATAGGAGCCGGTGGAATCGTAGAACGTCGCACTGATCTTAGGCCCGACGAATGCGCCGATGCCGTAGCCAATGAAGATCAGGCCGTAGTTGCGGTTGTAGAACTTGGAACCGAACACGTTCTTGACGATGGGGGCGAACACGACAAGCAATCCGCCGAAAGAGAAGCCCACCAGGCAGATGCAGGCGATGAAGTAGGGCAGGCTGTGGGCCACGGTCAGCATACACATGGAAATACCGTTGAGCACGAGCACCAAAATCAGAGAGTTCCAGCCCTTGAGCTTGTCATAGATGAAGCCAAAGCCGATACGGCCGCACATATTTGCCAGCGTCATGACGGAAACGCACATGGCGGCAGTCATAGCGCTCTGGCCGATCTGGTTCTGGGCAATGGGCGAGGTCGCGCTGACCATCATCGTGCCGGCAGCGTTCGCAAAGATGAACATGACCAGCATGACCCAGAACACAGGGGTCTTGACCATCTGGGGGATGTTGTAGTTCTTGGCGTTCAGCTCCTTGGCCTGGGTAGCCGTCGGGGTCCAGTCCTCGGGCATCCAGCCCTCCGGGCAGGGCACGATCATCCAAGCCACCGCACCGACACCGATGAGGAACACGACCGCCAGGATGCGGCAGGCCATCTGCGCACCGTAGGTGTCAATGAGCCACTGGGCAATGGGCGACATGATGAAGGGGCCGCAGGATGCGCCCGCCTGCACAAGGCCGGAGATAGAACCGGCCTTGTCGGGGAACCACTTGAGGGCCGTAGGCAGGCCGGGTAGATCGTGCCTGCGCCCGCACCCGCCATGACGCCGTAGAACAGGTACAGCTGCGGGATACTGGACGCAAAACCGGTCAGGAACCAGCCCGCGGAGAAGAAGAGCAGGCCCAGATAGATCGCCACGCGGGGCTGCAATTTCTCGGCCAGCAGACCGCCGACGAAGCCCATGGCGCAGTAGACGAACATATAAATTGTGTACGCCATGCTGAACTCCGAACTGCTCCACCCGAACTGGCCGGTCAGCGGCAGAGCAAACAGGCTGAAAAAGGCCGTGGCGGAGGTGAACAGGCTCTGGATCCAGACGCCCGCGAAAACGCGCCAGCGCGTTGCTTTTGTGATTTTCATGGTGCCCCCTTACTGCTGCAGGGTGCCCAGGTCCAGCCCCAGGTCACGGCCGCTGAACTTACCGGCGGACAGGCTGGTGCCCAGCCAGTAGACCATATCCGAGATGTCGGCAACATCCAGGAAGGGGACGCCGTCGTACATTTCCTGCCAGTTGGCAAAGTTCTTGCCGGTCAGGTCATTGATGAACTGGACATAGCTGTCGGTCTCGCACATCGGGGTCTTGACCTTGGTGGGGCAGACAGTGTTCACGACGATGCCGGTGCCCTTGAGCTCCTGGGCTAGGGTCTTGGTCAGGCCGCGCACGCCCCATTTTGCCATGCAGTAGGTGGCCAGCTTGGGGGTGCCGTACATGCCAGAGGTAGAGGAAATGTTGATGATACGGCCAAAGCCCTGCTTGCGCATGTAGAGGGCGGCGTACTTGTCGGTGCGCCAGGTGCCGATCAGGTCAATGTCGATGACCTTCTGCACCTGGGCGTCGGTCAGTTCCCAGGTGTAGCCGAAGTTGATGACGCCCGCGTTGGCGACGACGACATCCAGACGGCCGAAGGTCTCCCAGGCTTTCTCGAACAGGGCCTTCATGTCGTCGTCAGAGCAGACGTTGGCGCGGACGGCCAGCGCTTTGGCACCGGTGGCCTCGATCTCGGCGACGGTCTGTTTAAAGACTTCACCCTCGGGGTCCTGCATATCGGCCAGAACGACGTCAAAGCCGTTCTCGGCAAATTTGAGAGCGTGGGACTTGCCCTGCCCCATAGCGCCGCCGGTGATCAATACAACTTTGCGATCCATAGTGAGTTCTCCTTCTTTTGTGGTTCGTTACTTTTTCAACGAACCGATTTGACTTTATTATAGTAGCGGCGTATTATAAATACAAATATATGTTTTTGATGAAATTCATCGAAAAAGTTTATGATTTGTAGGGGCCGGGCACGCCCGGCCCGGTCGTGTACGGCAAGCGGCAGCTTGCGGAAAGGCAGCGGGCGGGGCATGCCCCGCCCCTACAAGTAAAGGGGGAAACCATCGTATGAACCTCGACCACATCCGTTACTTCCAGGCCATCGCCTACTATGAGCACTACGGCCGGGCAGCGCAGGCGCTGCACGTCAGCCAGCCAAACTTGAACTACGCCGTCACCCAGCTGGAAAACGAGCTGGGCGTGCCCCTGTTTAAAAAGCATGGCCGGGGCGTGCAGCTGACCCGGTACGGCAGGCTGTTTTTGCAGTCCGTCAACGAGTCGCTGCGCATTCTCGACGCCGGAACGCGGGATTTACAGGAGATGGGCCGCGGCGGCGGGCTGGTGCTGCTGGGCGGCATCCGCAAGCTGGCGGCCCAGACTGTGCCGGACTTGATGCAAAAATTTCTTGCCACATCCGGCAACGAACATACCCGCTTTGAGCTGCACACTGAGAGCAGCTTCACCGCCGATCTGCTGCAAGCCGTGGCCGAGGAACGGCTCGACATGGCTTTCGTCAGCCACCCCGGCGACGACACGGTGTTTGAAAACGTTGCCTTTGCCCGGTCGCCCTTCGTCGTCGTGACGCCGCCAAACCACCCGCTGGCACAAAAAAGCAGCGTCACCCTGCGGGAGACGCTGCCCTATCCGTTTGTGTATTTTTCCAAGCGCGGCGGCCTGCGCCGCCCCATCGATGCCCTGTTCCAAAAAATCGGCGCAACGCCAAAGATTGCCTACGAGACGGAGGAAGATACCGTCGTAGCCGGTATGGCGGCGGCGGGCTTTGGCATTGCCATCGTGCCCGACCACCCCGTTCTGCGCTGCATGGATTTAAAGATCATTCCGCTGACCGACCCCGACCCGGGGCGCACAGCCTATCTCTGCCGCAAGCGCGGGGCCTTGCAGCCTGCGGCGGCGCAGCGGTTCTTCGCCTTCTGCCAGGCGCAGCTCAGCCAGGGCGCGGCACTGTAACGGTCAGCGCAGGGCCGAAACCAAAAACTCTGCCGTGGCGTTTTCAATGCGGGCGGCAATTTCCGCATCACTGGCGGCGCTGCCCTCGGCGGCTTGGTAGTTGTGGTTGGCGTCGGGGAAATCGTTTGTCATATCGACAAACGGCAGGTCCCGCGTTGCCAGGGTGTTTTGCACCAGGGCCACGGTATCCTCGCTCAACAGTTCGGCGTCACCGCCGGTGAATGCCGCCAGCAGCGCCCCCGGATACCCGGCCAGCACGCCGCAGGGGTCGCTGGCGGCCATCTCGTCAAACAGGGCCGCACCGGCGGCCACGCCCCACTGGGGCAGCTCGACGCTGCCGTTTTCGTCGGCGGTCTGGCGCAGGGCCGCCCGCTCGTCGGCATCATGGGCCAGAAATTCCAGCCCATCCAGCCCGGTATTGTCCGCCGGGCTCCACAGGGCGGCGGCGGTCACAGGGTAGTCCCGGCCGTCCAGGTACAGGCTGACGGCGCGGCCGCCCATGCTGTGGCCCACCAGCCCCAGCCGGGTCGTGTCCGCACCGTAGGTCACCCCCATATAGGCAATGGCGGCGGTCATGTCAGCGCGGATGTTCGAGAGTGTGTAGGCCGTGAACGGTTCCTCGCTCTCGCCGCAGCCGGGAAAGTCCATGGCGATGCTGGCAATGCCTGCATGGGCCAGCCGTGCAGCCAGCGGGCCAAAGTGGCCGTCGCCGCCCCGGCTGCCGGTAAAGCCGTGGCAGAGCACCACCAGCGGCCAGCCCGCGCCCTCGGCAGGCGTGGTCACGGTGGCGTGTACCGTCACTTCCGTGCCGTCGTGCCGGGCGCGGAACGTCTCGTCCCGCTGGTCATAGCTCTCGGGCGGGATCGGCTCCGGCGTGGCGGCGGGGGCTTCGGTCACTGCCGGGGCCGCCGTGGGGGCCAAGGCTGCGGCGGGCGTCGGCTGCGGTTCCACCGTGGCCGATGCGCCGCAGCCCGCCAGCAGCAGGGCCAGCGACACCGCCGCGAGTTTCAACTTCGTATTTTTCATGCGTACCTTCTATGGGGTGGTTACGGCAGGGTCGCGTAGGTGGTGGCGCTGTACGCGCCGTCGGGCAGCAGCGTAAAGGCGTCCACCTTCCAGATGCCGTCCTCCCACACAAGGCGCAGCGTGCGGTGATGGTCCGCTGTGTAGCTGCTGCCGCTGTCCGTGTAGTTGGCAACAAAGTGGCCGTTGTAGATGACCTGGCCATCGGTGTATTTGATGGAGGCCGGGTCGCTGACAGCCTGGAAGTTGCCCAGGTCGTAGGTGTTGCCGGTGTAGTTGCGAATCTCCGCAGCGCAGCGGGTCGAGTTGTCCGCCGTGGAATAGCACAGCAGCGAGGAATTTCCCTCGTTGATAGCCTCCTGGAAGGAGCGGTAGAACGCCCAGGTCAGCACATCCACGACCTTGTCGCCGGGTTTTGCCAGGCCGGTGGCGTCGCAGTCGGTGTAAGCGCCGTAGTCTGCGCCGAAGGTCAGCTCATTGCCGTAGTCCTTGTTGTACCAGACGGCGGCGGTCTGGTAGCCACCGTTGCCGTTGTCGGCCACGATGCGCACCTGGCAGACGTCGGACAGGCTGCTGCGGGGGATGACCGCGTCGTTGCCCACGTACGCAAAGTCCACCGCCTTACCGTCCACCGTAATGGTGCCGTTGGCCGCCGCGTTGCGCAGCACGACCTGGGTATCGGTGGCGACCGCCGCCGCAGGGGCCGGGGTCTGGGCAGGCTGGGGCGTAACAGCGGGCGCGGGTGTCTGGGTTGCTGCGGCGCTGTCCGCCGGGGCGGGCGTCTGGGGCGTCGCCGCGTCGGCAGCTTCGGTGGCGACCGGCTCGGCGGCAGGCAGGGTGGCTGCATTGTCCTTGCTGCCGCGCAGGAAGAACACCGCCGCAGCGGCAGCCACAACGACTACGACCACGACTGCCGCAATAATGATGGGCAGCTTGCTCTTTTTCGGCTGCCCGGGCTGTTCGGGCTGCGGGGCCGCTGCGCCGAAGGGGTTCTGCGGCTGTTGGGCGTAGGGCTGGACAGGCGGCTGCACCGGGGCCTGGGGCGCGGGCTGCACCGGCTGGGCCGACTGCCGGGCCGGGGCGGCGGGTTCCGCGGGCGTCATATCCGGGAACGGCGTGCCGCAGACCGAGCAGAATTTCTGCGTATCATACCTGGCGGGCGTATGGCATTTCTGACACACTTTCATCGGGAAAACACCTCTTTAGAATTTATACTACTAATAGAATACTGTATCCGGCCTGTAAGGTCAATGGGAAAATATTGTATTTGTGGCCACACTGCATAAAGCCCCCCCGGGAGGGCAAAAAAACGCCGCGGCGCTTTTCACGCGCTGCGGCGGTCGTTTGTTTATTCGGGCAGTCTGCCGTACAGTTCCATCAGGTCGTGCAGGCGGCGGGCCAGGCGGGAGTTGAACGCCCCCGGCTCGGTGCGCCAGCACCAGTTGCCGCCCAAAGTCGACGGCGTGTTCATGCGGGACTCATGCCCAAGGCCCAGCACATCCTGCGCCTGCACAACGGCCAGGTCGGCCACGCTCGACCAGACGCCGCGCATCATGCCCCAGTGGTAGCCCTCTTTCTTCGTCAGATTCAGGTAGCGCACGGCGCGCTCCACATCCTCGGGCGCGGCGGTCTCCATCCAGCCGTTGACCGGCTCGTTGTCGTGGGTGCCCACGTAGGCGATGCAGTTGTTCGGGTAGCTGTGGGGGCGGTAGTCGCCGCCGTCGCGGCTGTCAAAGGCGAACTCCAACACTTTCATGCCGGGGTAGCCGCACTCTTTCAGCAGGGCGTTGACATCCTCGGTCAAAAAGCCCAGATCCTCCGCGATAATGCGGGGGCTGCCCAGCTTTTTCTTGATGGCGGCAAACAGCGCATAGCCGGGGCCTTCGCGCCAGCGGCCATGCTCGGCGGTCTTGTCGCCGTAGGGGATGGCGTAATATCCCGCGAACCCGCGGAAGTGGTCGATGCGCACCACATCATAGATGCTGCACATATGGCGGATGCGGCGCACCCACCAGGCATAACCGGTCTTGGCCATGGCGTCCCAGTCAAACAACGGGTTGCCCCACAGCTGGCCGGTGGCCGAGAAGCCGTCTGGCGGGCAGCCTGCCACCTCGGTGGGCAGCAGGTTTTCGTCCAGCTGGAACTCCTGCGGGCAGCTCCACACATCGACACTGTCCAGCGCGACGTAAATCGGCAGATCACCGATAATGTCGATCTTCATGCGGTTGGCGTAGCCTTTCAGCGCGTTCCACTGGGCGTAGAACAGGTACTGCACCACCTGCCAGAAAGCCACATCGTCGGCGTACTGCTCGCGGGCCGCTTTCAGGGCCTCCGGCTCGCGGCGGCGCAGCGGCTCTTCCCACTCAAGCCAACAGGCCCCGCCGTGGGCGTCCTTCAGTGCCATGAACAGCGCGTAGTCCGGCAGCCAGAAGGCGTTTTCCTTCACGAACTTGCGGTAGGCGGCGTTGGGCTTTGCCAGCAAACGGTTTGCCGCGCAGCGCAGCACCTTGTAACGTTTTTCGTACAGAGCACCGTAGTTGATGGTATCGGGGGCGGATTCCCAATCGATGTTCTCATATTCCTCGGGCAGAAGCAGGCCGCGCTTGGCAAGCTCGTCGAGGTCGATAAAATACGGGTTGCCCGCAAACGTCGAGAAGGACTGATAGGGGCTGTCGCCGTAGCTGGTGGGGCAGATGGGTAAGATCTGCCAATATGCCTGCCCGGCCTTGGAGAGGAACTCCACAAATCGGCGTGCCTCCGCACCCATAGCGCCAATACCATGGGCCGAGGGCAGGCTGGAAATAGGCATCAGAATGCCGCTTGCTCTCATCAGAGAAAACCTCTTTCTTTTGAATGTAAACGCGGGGTGGATGCCGGGGACGCCGCCCCCCTGCAACGATGCCGCCCGCAGGGCGATGTCAGGCATCGCCCCCTACAACAAGCACCACAGGGGCCGGGTATGCCCGGCCCTCAGCCTTCCGGCAAACGCGCACCTACGGCAAGGCCGCGGGCCGCACATGTGCGGCCCCTACATGGCGGCGCTGTTTTTGCAAAGTCGTCAAACCTTGCCCACGCTCTCCCCTTCGATCAAATCAAAGGGGACGACTTCGTGTACGGCGCGGCCGGGTTCTTCAATGCAGTGCAGCAAAATTTTTGCACTGCGCTGGGCCAGCTGCTCCATATCCTGCCGGATGGTCGTCAGGCGCGGGATGCTGTACTGCCCCAGGGCAATGCCGTCGTACCCGGCTACCGAGATATCCTGCGGCACCCGCAGCCCGTGGTCCTGCAAAGCGCGGATGGCTCCCAGCGCCATCAGATCCGACATGGCGAACACTGTCGTGATATCGGGGCTGTGGTCCAGCAGATACTCCATCGCCTCGTACCCGCTGCGCAGCGAGAACCGTGCGTAGGCGTACTGCTTTTCCATCTCAAAGGGCAGGCCCAGCCGCAGCATGGCGCTCTGGCAGCCTGCCAGACGCGCAAGGCTCGGGCGGGACAGGTTCGGCTTGCCGCCGATGATGCCGATGCGCCGATGACCCTGTTTGTACAGGTACTCGATCATCCGGTCGGACGCCGCCATATCATCGACCGACACACTGGAAAGGTTGGCGATGCGCAGCGTGGCCGCGCTGTTGGTCAGCAGCAGGCAAGGGATGCCCAAATCTTCCAGATCAGGGGTGAAATACTCCAGGTTCGACCCCAGAAACAGGATGCCGTAGGGCTTACGCTCCGCACAGATGCGCCGGGCCTGGGCGACCTCGTTGGCTTCCTCGTCGATGTAATAGACGGTCGCCACGTAGCCGCTCTCTTCAATCACGCTCTGCAGCTGCTCTAAAATATCGGCGAACAGCATATTCTGCGTGCCTTTGACAATCAGGGCAATGCCGTCATTGGCCTGCTGTTTTAAATGCTTTGCGTTTGCGTTGGGTTCATAGTTGTGGCGGTTCACGACTTCCAGGATCTTCTGCCGCGTCTCGGCGCTGACGCCGGGGGCGTTGTTCAGCGCCCGCGACACCGTACCGATGGCAAAGCCGGATTCCCGCGCAATATCTTTGATGGTCATAAAACCGGACCTCTTTTCTGGTTCGGCTGAGTTTACCCCTTGACCGCACCGGCCACAACGCCGTCAATGATATATTTCTGGCAGAGCAGGTACAGCACGATGACCGGCAGCACTGTAATCATGATGCAGGCCATCATGGGGGCCATTTCCACCTTACCGTAGCTGCCACGGAAATACTGGATCGCCATGGGGATGGTGCGGTAGGTCTTGATATCCAGCACCAACGTGGGCAGCAGGTAGTCGTTCCAGACCCACATCGTTTCCAAGATGGCGGTGGAGATCATCGTTGGCTTCAGAATCGGGCAGACGACCTTGAAGAAGATCTGGAGGGGATTGCAGCCGTCGATCATGGCGGCCTCCTCAATGGCGATGGGCATGCTCTTGACAAAGCCGGTGAACATGAACACTGCCAGGCCCGCGCCGAAGCCCAGATAGATGATGCAGATGTTGTAGGGGTTATTCAGCTTTAAAGTATCCGCGGTCTTGGCCAGCGTGAACATGACCATCTGGAAGGGAACGATCATGCTGAACACGCACAGGTAGTACATACCCTTGCCGAGCACGCCCTGCACGCGGGTGATATACCATGCGCACATCGAGCAGCACAGCAGAATCAGTGCGACGGACGAGACCGTGATGACTAAGCTATACCAGAAAGAGGACAAAAAGTCCATTTCCTGAATGCCGTAAATGTAGTTTTTCAGCCCGACGAAGGTTTCGGCGTTCGGCAGTTCAAAGGCGTGGGTCGTGGTGATGGCACGCTCTGTCTTTAGGGAGTTCATCAGGATCATGAACACCGGGTACATCCAGGCAATGCACAGGATGGTCAGCAGGACGGACAGCACCGCATTGATGCGGCGGTCTTTTTTGGTAGCACCCATTATGCCTGCACCTCCTTAGAGCGGGTAAAATGCAGCTGCAGCAGCGAGATGACAACCACAAACAGGAAGAATACGACGGCCTTTGCCTGGCCGATGCCCTTCCACTGAGGTCCAGAGCGGGCATAGAAGGTATCGTAGATGTTGTAGGCCAGCATCATGGACTGTTTGGCGGGCTCGCCTGCCGTCAGGGACAGGTTCTGGTCAAACAGCTTGAAAGAGTTGGTCAGCGTCAGGAACGTGCAAATCGTCACGCTGGGCATGACCATGGGGACCTTGATTTTAAAGAGAATCTGGCTGGAGGTCGCACCGTCGATGCGTGCGGCCTCGATGAGGTCGGTGGGCACGTTCTGTAAGCCGGCGATGTAAATGATCATCATGTAGCCGATCTGCTGCCAGCACATCAGGACGATAAGGCCCCAGAAGCCGTAGGTGGCGTTCAACGCCAGCAGCGACTTGCCCCAGGCGGACAGCAGGCCGTTGAGCAGGATCTGCCAGATGTAGCCCAGCACGATGCCGCCGATGAGGTTCGGCAGGAAGAAGATGGTACGGAACGCGTTGGTACCGCGCATACCGCGGGTGAGCAGCAGCGCAATGGCGAATGCCAGCACATTGACGAGCACGGTGGATACAACGGTGAACGCCGCCGTGAACCAGAATGCATGGGTGAAGGTGTCATCCATAAGAATCATTTTGTAGTTGCTCAGCCCCGCGAACTGGACGTTTTTGACCGTCGTGAATTTGCAGAACGACAGCCCGGTGCCCCAGATAAAAGGCCACACAAAGCCGATGATAAAGGCAATGAGGGTGGGCAGTACAAAGACTGGCCAATAGCGCTTAATGGCTTTTTCCATGGAAAAGCCCCCCTTTGTTTAGATTTCCTGTTGCAAAAATGGAGCGGGGCGGGCGAATCCGCCCGCCCCGCTGACCGGTGATGAAAGAGGATAAGGAGAAAAACTGGAGAAAACAGTTTAAGAGAAATGTTTAGGAGGTTTTAGGAGAAAAACGTTTGCAAAGAATTGTAATGCGTTACAGTTGCGTACCCACTACTTACGCAGCTGCGTTCAGGGCAGCCTCAGAAGCCCAGCCATCGACAAAGGCGGTGACAACGTCATCCCAGCTGCCGGTACCGGCGGCGTAGGCGGTCAGAGCAGAGCCGACACCGTTCTTCCAGTTCTCGGAAGGCATGGTGGAGAAGTTCCAGGCCACAGGGGTCTTGCCGGCGGCGGTCATTTCCTTATCGGCCTTGACGAAGACGTTGGGGGACTCGACAGCATTCTTGAAGGGGATAACGAAGCCCATGTCGTTAGCCATGGCCTTGGTACCCTCGTCAGAGGAAACGCACCAGTACATGAAGTCGAGCGTTGCGTTGATGTCGTCCTCACTGGCTTCTTTGTTGACGCACCAGTAGTTCTCGGTGCCGGTGCACAGGCCCTGGTTGGCTTCATCGCCGACGCCAATGTAGATGGGCAGCATGGTCAGATCGTCATCGGTGAAGGGCTTGCCGTCGCCGACGAGGTTGGTGTACTCCCAGGAACCGTTCTGGTAGAAAACGGCCTCTTCGTTCAGGAACTCGTTGCGGCTGTCGTCGCCGGTCTTGCCAGCCAGTTCAGTAGGATCGCAGGTGGAGTTGTTGATGTACAGGTCGAAGATATTCTTGTAGTTGTCGAGATAGGTGCCCTTGATGGCGTCGGTGTTGTCGATGCCGTCCTCCTGATACTCGAAGTAGATGGGCAGGTTGGCCAGATGGGTCTTGTAGCGCCAGTCAGAGGAGCCGTCCATACCAGCGGAGCTGAAGGCAGAGAAGCCCAACTCGTCCTTGCGGGCGGTGATGTCCTCGGCCACCTTCTTCAGGTCGTCGAAGCTCTTGATGTCGTCAACGGTGTAGCCGGCCTTCTCCAGCAGGGTCTTATTGGTGATCAGGCCGTAGCTCTCGATAACGTAACCGATGCCCAGCATCTGGTCGCCGTCTTTCAGGGCGTAGGTGTCGCTGGTCAGATCACCGGCGATCTTGGTGCCGGACAGGTCGTAGCAGTAGTCCTTCCAGTTGGCCAGGCCGACAGGGCCGTTGACCTGGAACAGGGTGGGCGCATCGCTCTTGGCCATCTCGCTCATCAGGGTGGTCTCGTACTGGCCGGAAGCGGCGGTCACGACGGTGACGGGAACACCGGTCTCCTCGGTGTACTTCTTGGCCAGATCCTGCCAGGCTTCATCCTGCTCGGGCTTGAAGTTCAGGTAGTAGACCTTGCCGGCTGCTGCGGGGGCCTCAGCCTCGGTAGAAGCAGCAGTGGAGGTGGAGTCCGCGGTAGAAGCGGCCTCTGCGGTAGAGGTGGCCGTGGAGGCGCTGCCGCCGCAGCCCACCAGCAGACCGGCTGCCATCGCGGCGGCCAGGGTCACGGAGAGAGTCTTTTTCGCTTTCATGTTTTTTCCTCCTTCTAAAGAAAAACAAGAGTTGCAGTAGTGATTGCGTTTTCTTTTTCGGAAACGTTTCCGTTTCGGATTGATATTATAATACACCATAAATAGCGAAAAATCAATCGTTTTTTGGTGATTTTATCCAAGATTGGAACCTTGCACAAATTAGAATACCTGTTTTTGTGGAAATATTTCAAAAAACAGGTCGCTTTTTGTCGGAAACGGTTCCTTTGTTGCGCAACCGCTTCCATATGTTGCGCAGTTTTCACGGCAAATCGCACCACCATCCGCCTCTATTTTTCTCGACTCTATCCCCATGCAGGGGGAGGGATTCATCCCTCCCGGTGCGTTTGCCGCCATTACGCGATTCATTTTTTTGTGGAGTCGTAGGGGCGGCATCTATGCGGCCCGCGCGTTCCCCATTACCGCCCATTCCCCGGGAAACCGCGGGCGGCATATATGCCGCCCCTACAAAAAGGCAGCGCACCGTTTCCACGGCGTGCTGCCTAATATACTTATTATATACCCGATCTCAGGTTTTCGTCGATTCCCGCATACTGACCTGGTAGCCCAGTTCCACGCGGGTCTCCACCTCACGGCCTTTGAGCGCCTGCAAAAGCTGCTGGGTCGCTTTGCGGCCCAGGGCGTAGGCGTCAAACTGCACCGCCGTGATGGCGGGCGACGACTCAGCCAGCGCGCTGCTGTCATACAGCGACGCCACGCGGATATCCTGCGGCACCCGCACACCCTGCTGCTTGAGCATATTCATCGCCAGCAGGGTCAGCCGGTCGTCCATGCACAGGATACAGTCCGGCTTGCGCTCCAACGCCTGGCTCACGGCCTGCATCCTCAGGTCGTCGGTTTCCAGCTCCAAAAACAGCAGGCTCTCGTCGATTTTCTGGTTCATCATGTCATAGGCCTGCTTGAAGCCTTCCAGGCGCGACATATTGACGGTGTACAGCATCGTGCCGCCCAGCAGGGCGATCCGCTTCATGCCCTTCATCAGCAGCAGGCTGGTCAGCTCCCGGCAGCCGCCGATCTGGTCATGATCCACCGACATCACGGTCGGATCCTCGGGGCGGCCGATGGCTACAAAGGGCAGCTTGCGGCTTTTCAGCAGCGGGATCAGTGGGTCGCGTTCCAGCGTGCGGGTCAGAATCAGGCCGTCGATCTTGCGGTTGTCCAAAAGGCGCTCCACCGGGCGTGTCTCGTTCTCACCTACCAGGGTCAACAGCACATCGTAATCACGGTCCTCCGCCACCTGATAGACCGAACGCATCGTCTTGCGCAAAAACGGCATCTCAAAATCAGAGAACTGCTTGGAGATCACCAGCGAAATGTTGTACGAGCAGCGCATTGCCAGCCCGCGTGCCATCACGCTGGGGGTGTAGTTATGCTCCTTCACGTAGTCCTGTACGCGCTGACGGGTCGCTGCGCCCACACGGCCATTGCCGGATATTGCCCGGGATACCGTTGTTTTTGATACTCCCAAAGCCGCAGCGATCGTTCCAATGTCCACAACTTTGTCATTTTTCGGCAATCGCGCCATGATTTCATCTCCCTATTGCATTTCACTACTATAATAATAGGTTTGAAGCGCCGCGTCAAGGCGTTATTTGCTCTTGTTACTTCTCCCCCCTGGAGAATATCACATATTTTCCGGCAATTACCTGTGTAAATTTTTGCGCAGTATGCGGCACAAGCCGCGTACCTGTTGCGCGGTTTGCGCGCTGACCGGCCCCGGCGCAAACTGCGCCGTCTGCACAAGCGCCAGCAGCGTTTCCACATCCTGCGAGGCCGCCGTTTTGGTGTGTTCCCATAAAAATTGTTTAAACTCTTCCTGATCAGAGGATACCCCTTCGCTCAGGCCGCAGCGGCACATCTTTTTGTACAGCGCGCGGAACTCCGCCCGCACAGTATCGGCCGGGGTGCGCCGTGCACGGGCAATGCCCCACACGGCCAGCGCGGCCAGCACCGCCGCCAGCGGCAGCAGCCACCAAAAAGCTCGGGCCTGCGGGGCGGTCGGGTCCGCCTCCGGCGCGGGCGTTGCGGCGGGCAGCGGGGTCTCGGCATCATCGGCAGTCGGCACAGCGTTCGCGTTGGCGGCCAGCTGGTCCTCGGTCAGTTCGCTGACCATGCCGGGGGTCGTTTCCAGCGGGGTCCAGCCCTGCCCGGCAAGGTACACCTCGGCCCAGGCGTGGGCGTTGTCGTCCTGCAAAACGGCCTGCCAGCCGCCGTCACTCTCGGCAAACAGGCTTTGGGGGGCGGCATAGCCCACCACATAGCGGGCGGGCAGGCCCAGCATCCGGCAGAGCACCACCGCCGCCGACGCAAACTGCGTGCTGCTGCCCGCATGGCTCTCGTTCAGAAAATACAACACCGGGTCGGCCCCTTCGGCTGGCTGGGGCGGGTCACTGGTGTAGGTACAGTGCTCGTTCAGGTAGCTGCGCACAAAGGTTCGTATCGCGTCGGCGTCGCCGGTCAGTTTGTGTTCTTTTTCCGCTGCATCGCAAAATTCTTGCAGTGTGCCGTAGTCTGCGCCGTCGGGCGTCGCCAGGTAGCGGCTCTCGGCGTAGGCCGCGTAGGCGCTTTCCAGCCGGTCCAGCACACTGGGATCCGCATCGGCACGGGCGGTCAGCAGCGTTTTTGCCTCCCCGCGCGGGAAGTAGTAGAACGTGTCGTCCTGCGCGGTCTGGCCTGCTGCCGCGCCGTCGCCGTCCAGGCGGTAGTAGTCGTTAAAATAGGCGTTGTAGGGTGCAAAAGTGTAGGTATCACCGGCGTGCAGCCGCTGCACGGTCATCTGCTGCGGTGCGGCACCATCGTAAGCGGCACGCAGAAACGGCAGGTTCGCGATTGCCAAACGGCTGTCACCGTCGGTTTTCCAGCTGGCGGCGGCATTGTCGAACTGCTCGGCGTCCGCAGGCTGCCAGCTATGCCCATCGTATTCCGCACCGATAAAACCGCGCAGGTAGACCGTCTCCGTCGGCTTCTCGTCGGTCGTGACGAGTAAATCCTCCAGCCCTTGCAGGGCCAGGCCGTCGCTCTGGGTCAGGCTGCCGTCCTCGACGCCGCCCGCCGCCGCGCTGACGTGAAAGTTCAACGCCCCGCCGCTGATTTTTGGCAGCCACTCGATGACCGCCCCCAGCGCCGCCGCCCGGGCGCGCTCCGTCACCGGCTGCAGAGCATCCAGCGGCAGGGCCAGCACCGGGCGCAGTGCCAGCGCAGGCAGGAACAACACCGCGCAGACCAGCATCATCCCGGCGGCGGTGGTTTTCTGGGTCGTGAGGAAGTTTTCCACATTCGCAGTGTAAACGGTGGAATCTTTTTTGCCCCACAGCCGCCTGCGCCGCACCGACCGCGCCGCCGCCCACGCGCCGACGCAGCCCAGGAGCAGCAGCAGCCAGCCCACAGCTCCGCCGCCCGCGCCCGCCAGCAGCACAAGCACCACGGCAGGCAGCAATACCAAATCCAAAAGCAGCGCGTCGCTGCGCCAGACCGTCACAGCGGCAAAAAACGCCGTGATGGGCACAAGCGCCAGCAGCACAAACAGCCCGCACGCACCCGCCTCACCCACGGCAAAATCCGCGTTGAAACGTGTATTCAGGCATAGCTTCACGGCGTTGGCAAAGGCTTCCATGCCGCGCAGGAAGTCCCGCTGCACAAAAAACAGCAGCACCAGATACCCCACGGCCAGCGCCAGCACAGCCCCGCGCTTGGCAGCGGCAGGCAGCGGTGCATAGCACAGCGCCAGCCACAGGGCGCACAGCGCCGCCGCGCCGGGCCAGATCCAGGCGGGCAGCGCCAGCGAAAACGCGCTGTTCACCGCCGCCAGCAGCCCCAGCGTCAGCAGCAAAAGTATCGAGAAATCCACGCAGCCACGCAGAACCGGCCGTGCCGCCGCACCCTGCTGGGGCAGCAGCACGCGGTCCACAAATTCCAGCCCGGTGGCCGGGTCGGCGGCCTTGCGGCGGGTCAGGGTGCGCAGCCGGGTCACAGCCGCCCGCCCAAAATGCAGCACGGGCGGCGGGGTGCCGCCATCCTCGGCCAGCAGCGTGCCGGCCGGGTCGGCACGGTAGGTCGTGCCCAGCGGCTCCCGCACGGTCAGCTCGTCCACCTTGGCCGTCAATTTCCAGTGGATTTGTTTTAAGGGATCCCCCACACGGTAGGGGCGCAGGTCGTAGACGCCGTCGGCAATGTCCTGTCCCGCGCGGCTCTCCTGCTCGGCGCGGTTCTGCGGGGTATTGCCCGCGCCGTCGGCCTCTCCCTCGGCGGGCGGCAGCACGCACAGCTCCCACGTTTGGCCGTCCGGCGGGCAGTCCGCCGCAAACAGGCCCAAGTGGTCCCGCACCGTCAGCCTTTGCAGTTTGAACCGCCACAGCCCGCTTTTGGCGGCCCGCAGCGTCACCCGCAGGTCGGCGCGGCCGCCCGGGGCCAGCATGGCGGCACAGGGCAGCTCGATGGCCGTACCGCTCTCGGCATCCTCGGCCCGCAGCACGGCCCGCAGTTCAGGCACGGTGCGCCGCCCGGCGTTTTGCAGGTGCACGGTCACGGCAAATGCCTCGCCGGGGCGCACCGGTTTGGCGGGCAGCTGCAAGGCCGCCGTCACCTGCCGCCGCAGCGTGCGGGCGTCCCACCGCAAAAACGCGATGAACACCATCGCCAGCGCCAGCAGGAACACCACAAACGGCGCACGGCTGACTGCGGCGGCGCAAAACAGCACGGCCAGCAGCAGGCCGCAGCCCACCTTACCTGCCATGGGTCGGTTTCTCCGGGCGGGGGCGCGGCACAGTGTGCAGCACGTCGGCGATCACGTTTTCCACCGTCTCCCCGCCGGTGCGGGCCTGCTCGGTCAGGCTCAGGCGGTGGTGCGCGGTGTCGGCAAAAATCGCGGTCACATCCTGGGGCACGACAAACTCCCGCCCCGAGAGGTACGCCGCGGCCCGCGCCATGCCGGCCACGGCCAACGACGCACGGGGGCTAAGCCCCAGGGCCAGCCGTGCGTCCTTGCGGGTCGCCTGGGAAAGCTCTACGATATACCGCAAAATTTCATCGCTCATATAAATGTTGTCCACCTCGGCCTGCATGGTCAGCAGGTCGTTCTGGTCCATGACCGGCTGCACGCGGTCCAGCAGACCGTGGCGCGGCTGGCGGGTCAAAATCTCCATTTCGGCCTCGGTGTCGGGGTAGCCCATGACCACGCAGACCATAAAACGGTCGAGCTGCGACTCCGGCAGCATCTGCGTACCGATCGAGCCAACCGGGTTTTCCGTCGCCATGACGGTGAAGGGCTGGGGCAGCTTGCGGGTCACGCCGTCCACCGTCACCGCACCTTCCTCCATGACTTCCAGCAGGGCGGATTGGGTGCGGGCGCTGGTACGGTTGATCTCATCGGCCAAAAACAGGTTGCAGGCCACCGCGCCGGGGTGGTAAACGAACTTGCCGGTCTCTTTTTGGTACAGCGAAAACCCCACAATATCAGACGGTAATACGTCCGGTGTGAACTGTACGCGGTTCTGGGTCAGCTGCATAGCGCGGGCAAACGCCTGGGCCAGTGTGGTTTTGCCCACGCCGGGGATATCCTCCACCAGCACATGGCCGCGGGCCAGCATTGCCATCATGATTTTCAAAATTGCTTCGGGCTTGCCCAGTACGGCCTTGCCCACCTCGGCCGTCACGGCCAGCGCTTTTTCTCGTGTCTGCATCGGTCAGTCCTTTCTGTGGCGGCGCAGGATCAGCCCGCATCCCACCACGGCGGCAATCAGCACAATTCCTGCCCACAGGGCGTTGTTTTCCAGCCATATCATCCAGTTGGAGTACGCCCCGCCCGCATCCTCGCCGCTGCCCTCGTTCGGCAGCGGGCTGATGCTCTCGGGCGCGATCTCCTCCACGGCGGCGGTGCCGTCGGGGCTTTCCACCGTCACCTGGCGGGGCGCGGCGTCCCAGCTGCCCGCGCACTCGGCCAAATCTTCCTCATGGGTGGCGGGGGCGGCGTCGGGGTCGCGCTCGGCAATGACCAGGTAGCGCTGGGTGTTCTGGGTGTAGGGGTGGCAGGTCGTCAAGGTCAACAGATCCCGTCCCGGCTGTATCAGTATCGCATTTATGTCGTCCGGCTGTATAATTTTCAGTTCACACACGCGGTAGGTCAGGGTCTCCCACGGCGTGGTCAGGGTGATTTTGTCGCCGATCTGTATCTGCTGCACGTTGCGCAGCATCTCCGCGCCGTAGTAGCCGCGGTGGGCGGCAATGACCGTGTTGGTGTTCGCGCCGCCCAGCGGCATCGAGGTCTGCCCCAGCAGTGCGCCGCCCCGGGCCATGTTTTCGGTGCTGGCCCCCAGATACACCGGCAAATCTAAATCCAGGCGCGGCACCCACAGCGCGGCGATCATATCATCGGGCAGGCCGTAGGCCGTCAGGTCAAAGGCGGGCGTCTCGTAGGCAAAGGGGTCCTTCAGCCCGCTTTGCCCCGCGGCGTAGATTTCCGCGTTGTAGGCTTGCAGGGCGTCGTACAAATCTGCGTAGGGGCGCGTGTTTTCGGCAGCCGGGTCGTCAGCGGCCACGGCGGCGGACTCGGCGGCGGACTGCACAAAGGTTTCCACGGCGGCGGTGCTTTTGCGGCGGGTCAGGTATTGGCTGACCGTCGGCTGCAGCATCAGCCCCGCGCCCACCAGTATGGCAAGCCACGCAAAAATTTGCAGCAGCAGGCGTTTCATCAGTCTTCCTCCTCGCGCTTTTTGCAGCGGTGCAGCAGCAAAAGCAGCAGCAGTGCCTCGCCGCCTATGATAATACTGCCGGTCACGCTGATCCACGGCCAGGCATCCACCACGCGCTTGACGATGTTGCCGGTGTTCAATGCCTGGTACTGCACGGCCTGCGGGGTGTCGGCGTCCTCGTCCTCGCCGTTGTAGGGCACGCGCACGCCGCGCACCAGCATACGGTGGGTGTTGATGGCATAGGGCGTGCAGGTGACAAGGGTGCAGTAGTCCCCGCCGGGGATGATTTCCAAATCCTCGGTGTGTTCCGGCTCCACGACCTTGACCTGGTCGACCTGGTAGGCTAGGACTTCGTCCATGACGTGCAGGTAAAATTTGTCACCCTCCTGCATTTTGTCCAAATCGGTAAACAGGACGGACTCGGCCAGGCCGCGGTGGCCTGTCAGCACGCTGTGGGTGCTGTCGCCGCCAAGCGGATAGCTCGACCCTTCCAGATGGCCGACGCCCTTGAGCAGCACCTCGTCGCTGGTGCCCTCATAAATCGGCAGATTGACGTCGATTTTTGGGATTTTTATGTACCCCAGGCTCTCGCCCACGTCCATCAGGTCCACATAGCTTGTGCCGGTGTCGGCGGCTTCGCCCGCCGCGTCGCGGCCCACGGCATTGCTGAGCTGTTCGTTGTAGCTGCGGGCCGCTTCTTTTGCAGCATCGAGCTTTTCTGTGTCCATGGATTGGACGGTATCGTCGTAGCTGTCAATGACCGCCGACGCATGGCGCTGTGCCACCGCGTTGCTGACGACCGGGTACATCGCCACGCCGATGCCCGACAGAATCATCAGCGCCGCAAATCCAAGTTTTAATTTGCCTGTGGTATCCATAGGTGTGCCTTTCTGTTCGTGGGGGAAATATCTGTGGCAATTTGCAGGGGCCGATGCCTGCATCGGCCCGCAAGCCGCCCTTGTCAAAGACAGCCTCCCCCGGGACGGGGGAGGTGGCGCGAAGCGCCAGAAGGGGAGCGGTGGCCGCCATCGGCGGCCGGAGGGATTCCACCCCGCCGCCATATCCCCCTTGCCTTATATTATACCCCCATAACCACCATAGGGGAAGAGCCAATCCCGGCCCTTCCCCTATGGGTTTACCCTTCTAATTATCTTTTGGTGTTTGCATCATGCGGTTTTAAGCGTGGTCGTTCTTCTTTTTCATGCTGAACAGCACCGCCACACCGGCCAGCACCAGCAGCACGCCGATACCGCTGAACAGGAGTGTGCCAAAACCACCGGTGACAGGCAGCTGGAAGCCCTTCTTGTTGATGATTTCAGTGCGCAGAGAGCCGATAGTTGTACCATCTTTGGCAGTAGTACCCTTCTGTATGCCGTCATTCATCACAGCAGCCTTGTCGAGGCCATTTTTCACTTCATCCGGGTCAAACGTTTCCTTTGTTTCGGTACGCTCGTTTTTAACAAGTTTACCGTCTTTATACTCGTTTTTCTCCGTCCACTTCGTCATATAAGCAATGCTCAGCTTCGCCTCAACCGGCTTAGCCAGCAGGTTGTAGCCATTAACAGTTTTTGTCTCAACCAGCCAGTAGCGGTTTGTACCGTTTGTCACATTCGTGCTACTGTTGCTCAAGCCTTTAAAGGTCAGTTTGCCGCCGCCCGCAGTAACACCATGGTCAACCTTTTTATAGGACACAGACGTATTCGTAAAGCCGAGCGCCTTTGCTTGCGCATCCGTCAGCAAGGTGGTATCGCGCTCATCCTTCTTAACTTCTTCATACAGGTCAAACTCTACGCCATCCAGCGTTTCTTTATTCTCGCCGGTCTTGGCAATATCGATTTGGAAGGTGTAGACAACAGCCGTATCCTCAATTTTATTCCAATCGCTTTCAGTTTCAGCACCAGTAGAATCAGTAGAAGTTTTCTTGGAGTAGGTCAGGTCAATCGTGTTGTGGTTGCCTTCGGTGGTAGTAACAGCAGCTCCCTTATTCAATTCTGCATTGTACTTGATGTAGATAGTCTTACCTGCATACAGCTTCTCGTTCAGTTTTGTAGTATCAAACGTAATCTTGAAGCCGTCGTTCGCATATGCTGCAATACCGTTTTTGGCAACCAGAATATTGGTGCTCGTAATTTCAGTCGTGCATTCTGCATCACTGTAAAACTTGATGGAATCCGTTTTGTCCGTCAGGTTCGTCGGGGTGTCCGTCAGGAAGAAGGTTTTCAGCTTGCCAATATTGGCCGGGATAACCACTTTCACTTTGTATTCAATGGTATCGCCAACCGCATAATCAGCGCCCTGCTGATAGCCACCATTTACGCGGTCTTTAACATCCTTGTCCACATCAGGGGCGTAGTTGTAAACCGTAACCTGGCTTTTTGCGGCCTCATAGTCCGCATTATTCTCTGCGTCACTCGGCTTACTGACAGTTACAGTGCCATCGTCGTTGGCCGTGACCTCAAAAACATACTTCGCACCATCATTGATAATGAATTTATTCTCGCTACCAGTCGCATAGCCAATCTCGGTAAAGCGGTAAGTGCCCGGCTTCAAATTTTTTACCGTCAGCACACCTGTCTTGTCTGCCGTCGTAAAATAGTCTCCGTCATTCTCGTTCTTGATGTGCTCCCAGTTAGCCTCATCATTGGCATCCGCACCATCGCTTAAATGCTCCAGTTTAAATTGAACTCCTGCCAACGGCGCTGCGCTTTTATCCGTTTTGTCGCCAACAGCACCCATCTTTTTCAGTGTAACTTCACCGACAGCCGTGCTGTTTTTCGGGTAGACGTGAATGTCATACAGCCATTCCGTTGCTGTCTGCTTGCTGTCCGCTGTCACGACTTTGGTCATGGGGACAGAAACCAGGAAAGGCGTTACAGGCTTTGTAACAGCCTTCGGTGTCTCCGTTTCGATTACAACATACAGACCAATGTCAAGGCCTCCAAACTTGGCCAAACCGTTTTTATCTGTCGTTGCATCAACAGGCGTATAGCCAGCCACTGTTGCGTCCGGTTTAATCGTATAAGTACCACTATCATCATCTACAAAGTCCGTGTAAACTGGTTCTTTATCTTTGTAGGTAGCATTTTCGCCATTGTAGTACTTAATCAAATCGTCCTGTGCCATGACCTTATACAAGGTAAACTTGGCACCGGAAGCCGCTGTTGCGCCAGCAGGGATTCCGCTCGCGTCCACAGTTTCACCATTATTAGACGTTTTTGCGTCACCAACATTGGTCATCACATACTTGTGAATCGTGATAGAACCTTTTTTACCAGTATCAATCGTACTAGTAGAAGGCGCTGTGGTCGTTGTATTTGCGTCATCCGCGGCGGCGGGGAGGGCGCAGACGCTGAGGGCCATTACGGCGCTGAGGACGCCGGTAAGGAAACGTTTTAGTTTCATCTGTCATAACCTCTTTCTTTTTAAGATTATCGTAGCGGGGAAATCGGGGGCCATATCAGGAACGCTTGCCCCCTTTCCGATTGTAGCGGAATACCAGCACCAGCAGCCCGGCCACCAGCAGCGGCAGGCCGATCAGCAGCCACAGGCTGGGGGCGTCCGCGCCGGTGTGCGGCAGCGTAAAGCCCTTGCGGTTGTTGATGGTCAAACTCACCGTGTAGCCCTCGGCGGGGTCGCCTGTAACCATACCGTCTTGCGGCATACGGTTTATCAGGCATTGGCCGTTTTGCAGGGTAAACTCGATCGGTGCGGCCAGCAGGTTGTAGCCGTCCACGGTTTTCAGCTCCGTCAAACGGTAGCTGCCCTCAGACAGGTTTTCAAAACTGTACTTGCCCGCGTCGTTGCCGTCGCCCGCAGTCGTCCCGGTCACTGCCTTAAACGTCGTATCAACGCCGTTGCCGTTCAGCTTTTCCAGCTTGAACTCCACGCCGTTCAGCGGCCCGGTTTTGCCGCCGTTCTCGTCAAGGCCCTGCTTGGTGATAGCCAGCTCATACACCGGCGGCACCTGCGTGTTGGTCAGGGTAAGCGATACCGATTTAACATCTTCCGCTATGGTTTGCGCGGCGCTGTCAACTTTGTAATTATAGTCACCCAGTATCAACGTGCCGTCGGCTTTGTAATCGCCAGTTTTCGCATCTGATTCCACCACGCGGTACTCATAATAGGTATTGTTATTGTCGCTGATGTCATAGGCATCCATGCCGGTGAACGTGTGTGTCCACTTTCCAGCGTCGTCCTTCGTCAGTTCAACTGCCGTGTCCGGCACATCTGTCCATTTTTCATTCGTACTGCCCGCATGGCGGCGCTGCAATTTGATCCAAATCGATGCCGGCAGGTCACCTTTGGCATCCTTCCATGTCTTTTCTACATCAATAGTGATCGGCTTGTGTGCCGTGTTGGTGAACACCACCTGAACGCCGGGTGTCGTGTCCTCACCAATATTGACGCAGGCTTTGTCGCCGTCTACTGACGTTCCGTCCACGGTGATGCTCTTGATATACTGATTCTCCGGGGTCTCTTCTGTGATTGTAACCTTCGTGCCAATCGGTATCCCGTCCAGCGGAACGGTTTGGCCGGCTGGAACTTTAACTGTTTCGGTTACTACCTCTTCGCCTTCCAGCTGCATACCGCCGATGTTCGAGTACTGCACGGTAAAGGTGTACGTTTCACCCCCCAAAGTCGTTTGCTCGTCCTCCGGCACCAGTTTGGTGATGCTCAGCGAGCCGGTTTTGACTTTGTTGATGAATTTCACCTTCAACTTGGTGAACTGGTCTGTACCATCCGGGTTACTGTACGAGCGGAACACGATGGAGTCATCCGGCTTTTGGGTTGTTGCTGTGTAGCCGGTGTTCGCAATCGGCTTTTCGTCTTCGCCTTCGCCCTCTTTGTACTTTTCCTTACGGCCATCATCCGGGGTTGTGCCATTGCCCTGCATTTTCTGCGGGGCACCCTTTACAAGTTCAACTGCGCCATCGGGCACGCTTTTCGTGACGAGCTTGCCGTTCTCGTGGATTTCCCAGGTGGGGGCATACAGTTTCTGGTCGGCGTCCTCTTTCAGCGAGATATAACTGCCGCGCCGGAACTGATCCGCAAAGGTGACGGTTTCACCGTTTTGCAGGGTAAACTTGCCGTCGTTCACCATGCGGGTCTTTTCGTCCTTGCTGGTGGTATACTGCGCACCGGTTGCGTCCATCAGTTGGCCCGCATTTACCGAGCCATAGTCCTTGATGGTATACTGCTTGGTCGTAAAGCCGATGCCGGAGCCGCCGCCTGCATCCGTTGTTGCCGTCGGGTTCAGTGCGGCATAATGGGTTGCCCAGTTTTTGATGCCGACCGTGAACTGGCGGGTGGACTTCGTGAAGTAGGTTTTCAGCAAGCCGCGAACATCGGTCGTATCGACCTGTTTTTCCACCTGCAGCTCGTTATGGTCCGGGAAGTTGAACGCCACCGCCATGTTGGACTCCCACATACCGCGCTCCATGTAGTACATGGTAAGGGTATGCTTGGTGTTCTTGGGGAGCGTCATCTGTTTGCTTTCTTTGCTCTTCCATTTGAACTCATAACTCGTACCCCTAAAGGTTACGCATTTGGGGTCACTTCCCAGCGAGTCATAATTTTGGTTGTTGCTGTCTTTAATCTTGCTGACGTAGGATGTAACGGTGTTGTCGCCGTTCTTGTCCGCGCCAAACTCCAGCAGACCTTCCGCTTTTGCACGGGCACCGCCGACATCCAGCACCAGCTGGTCATCAATGAACACCCACACATCATCATCGCCGGAGAAGAAGAACTTGATGGGGACTTTCTTGCTCTCATCTTTTCCTACTACGACCTGGCCGTCCTCTGTCAACGTAAAGTCAAATTGCAGTTTAGCACCGTAACCGTAGTTGTACTGGTTGACATGATTGCCTGCATATTGGTTGAAGGGGAAGAAGCCGTTGCTGCCTGTAGGTTTGTTCACAGTATTAAGATTTTGTGACCTATTCTTCTCTTCACCTTCCATTTCGCTGTCAAGATAATAGCCGCCGCCGCCTTCGCTTGTATCTTGTTTCAAATACAGCGGCGTCTCGTTGCTATCATAGTACCAATACTGCGCTGCATTTTCCGGGTCATTCTTATTGCCTTGCTCTGCAAAGATCGGTGCTTGCTTAAAGGGGAACGCAACATCTTTGTAGACCTTGCCCAGTACAGCCTTTGCAGAGTTATCTCCGGTCAGAAATTTTTCATTAAAGTGCGGTTCTGCCAAATCTGTTCCGTACAGGGTCGGGTTATGATTTCCGTCGCGCTTATCGCTTACCAAGCCTTGGAAGGTACTCGAATCAAGTTCATTGCCAGTATAACCCTTTACATCAACGACTGCATTGTTGACTGCCATAAACGTATTATACAAACCATCCGTTGCAGTGCCTTTGTAACCCCATCCATATAGGCCAAGATTAGCAGCAATATCGCTAAACCATGCACTGTCTCGATTTGGCTGGAAATGCCCTGTATACAACGGATACTGAACCTTTTGCCCTGTCGTCGGCGCCTTATAATCCTTGTAATAATCGCTCAATGCGCGGTCAAACTGCTCAAATTCAACATACGCTCGATGTGTTTGAGTTTTTTCTGTCCAGTAATCGGCACGTGTATTTCCGTTCAGTTCGTAATCCGAGTAATAGTCATACAGCGTTGTACTGATATACTTTGTGTTAGCTTGCTGGGTAAATGCCTTCTCTTCAAGTTTAACGACCGGTTTCCTGTTCTGGTCGACCTTCTTCTTGCCCGCTTCCGCATCGCGGATATCAGATTTTTTACCCCAATAGCCATCCCGATAATCGCCGCCGTAGGTAATGTCATCGCCGGTGTCCGCATAGAAGCACGGCTCTTCCAGATTCCCCCATGTCAGCGTGTCCGTTGCACGGCCATTGATTTTGTCCGTCGGCGTCGGCGGGGTTTCTGTATCGGAGAACTGTACGCTCGTGTAGCCTTCCGGGGCATTTACATACCAAAGGTGTCTTGACTCGGAACTATCCTCCAGCCGGATCATTTTACCTGTCAACGTATCTTTGCCGTTCCCGGTCAGGATATAGTAAAGCTCTCCGTTATTTCCCGGCATTCCGTCTGTCGTTGCGGAATCTCCACTATACGACATATCCGAGAACGTCGCGTCAAAGTAAATGCGTGTTGCGTTGGGCGCACCCCACTGGACGTCAGACGACCCATTGTAGATAAAGCAATCATTCGTTTTGGCGTTATACTGGAATGTACCTACCTCATTCGAAGCAACGTCATCTTTGTAGAAGTTATAGTACGGTTTGCCGATGGGTTGGTTCTTTTCATCGGTGAATCTGACATAGGCGCAAGATTCACCCGGAATCGTGATTGCGTCAGAGACTCCACCTGCGGGAACCGAGGAAATCTTCTTCTCCTCGCCGACTTTTTGGTATGTATCACCGTTTTTTTCGTAGAACGTTACTGTGATATTGGTGAGTTCGTTCCCCGTTTTGTTTTGAAAATAGATTTTCTGGCCGCCGTAGCGAACGTGCTTTTTGACGATATCGTCGTAGTCAGCCAAGCTTGAAACGGCCTTTTCATCGGTGGTCACAGTCTTATCTGTATATTTGTCTCCTTCAAAGCACTTTCCACCCATTTCATCAACAAACAGCCAACTTCTATTGTCGTTCGTAGTTCTTATATTTATCCAATGTGGTGGGCTGTTATCCTCGCTTCCAACTTGGAACTGCACCCACACATAACCACCCCAGGGGCAAGAGGCTGAACGATCTGCGTAAGATAGCTCAATTTTGTAAATTGGCCGCCCGTCTTTTTCCCTGATCTCACCACTTTTCGTCATGGCGGCCTTATACACGCCATCACTGTTGCCTGTACCGCGAAGTCCGCGGAAATAGATTTCTACATTTTCATTTTCTCCTTCAGTCCAGTATGTAGGCGGTACAAAATAGATTGTGTAATTTCCCTTCGGGTGTGTTGCTCCGCCCTCCGCAACTGCATTGACTGCCGCGAAGGTTACAAATTTTTCTTCGCTTTCGCCGTTCTCCTCGCCATCCGGTATCGGCGTCACGGTGGGCGTCGGTTTCGAGGTGGGGGTCGCGGTGGGAGTCGCGGTGGGTGTCGCCGTCGGCGTCGCCGTCGGCGTAGGGGTCGGGGTCGCGGTAGGCGCCGCCGTCGGCGTGGGGGTCGGGGTCGCGGTGGGCGTTGCCGTCGGCGTGGGGGTCGTGGTCGCGGCGGGCGTCGCCGTCGGCGTAGGGGTCGGGGTCGCGGCAGCCGCGCCGTCCGGGGCGGTCTTGTCCTCGTCGGTCTGCTCATTCGGCAGGGTTTCGACGGTGGGGCCGTTCCCTTGCTGTATCGTTTCCACATTCTGCGCAGAAAGGGCGTCGTCGGTGCCCTCCGCGCAGACGGGCAGAGCCAAACCCGCCAGCAGGCACAGAGCGGCCAGCAATGCCGCTGCGCGCTGCAGTACAGAAAATTTCTTTGTCATCAGCCTGCCCTCCCTTACCTGACAGAGCTTATTATTCCACAGCCCGCTGTGGAATAGGAAAGGGGCTGGCCCCTTTCCCGTTGCGCAACCGCTGGTGCGCAACCTCGTTAAAAATACGCAGCAGCCTTTTTCTGCCGCTGCCTATCTGGTTTTTACATTTCTTATATAAAAATATAGCACTCTTGTTGCGAAATCGCAATATATCCAGCTTGATTTGCTTAATTTCGGCGTTTTGCAAAAAGAGTCAGTCATATTTTTGTACACTTCGTCAGTTGGTCTTGTACAACCCGTGTCGAATCAGTTGCGCAGTTAGGCAAACTTGGCAGGTTTTGTCAGATTTATTGCGCACTTGTTGCGCGAATGTTGCGCGAAATTTGTTTCGTGGCGGCTATCGGCGGGGAAAGCGGGCAAGTCAGGCACGGCGGCAAAGCCCCCTTCGGCCTTCGCTTTGCCCGAGATACGCAAAAAAGCGTGGGCGTTCTGATGGACAGAACCCCCACGCACTATAAACTATGGATTTACGCCTTCGTCGGCTTGACCTTCTCGGCAATAACGCAAATTGCCACGGTCAGCAGCATATCGGGCAGGGTGTAGCCTACCGGGGTGTCAACCCCCATCAGCAGGCGGTAGGCGATGAAGCCCACCAGCCAGATGACCAGACTGCGCGCGTCGGCGGCCACGGCAAAGCGATCGCGCTTTAAGATAAAGTGGTCGGCGATCTGCACCGCGATCATCGGCGCAAAGACCGAGCCGATCAGGTACAAAAAGCCCGTGATATCGTCCATCGGGAACAGAATAGCCCCCAGCGTGCCGATGACCGTCACGACGATGGCCGTTTTTTTGCCGTCCAGTTTGGCGGACAGGCTCTCGGCGGAAATGCCCGCGCTCCACGCATCCAAAAATGTCGTGGTAACGGTGGAGAACACCAGAATGACCAGTGCGGCAATGCCCAGCCCCGCCTTGACCATGATGACGGCAATGTCATACTCGCCGGTGAAAATCGCCGCACCCATGCCGATGACGTACATCCAGCAGGACACCGCGCCGTAGACCAGCACGCTGACCCAGGTGGCCTGGGTGGGCTTTTCGGCATCGCGGGTGTAGTCGCTGATAAGCGGCAGCCAGGACAGCGGCATCGCCACGGCCAGCTCCACCGCCGCGCCGAAGGTCAGGCTCTCGCCGCCGATGCCGACCATGGCGTTGCCGGAGAAGAAGATGACCTTGCACAAAACCAACGTCAAAATAAACAAAGCGGCCATCGTAATTTTGTTGATCCAACCCAAATCGGTGATGCCTACGGCGATCCACAGCACGATCAGCGCCCCGATGACCAGGCACCACACCCAGCGGCCGATCGCAAAAATGCCGCCGACCGCCAGTGCGCCGTCGTAAATCATGATGGCCGTCCAGCCGACGAGCTGCAGGACGTTCAGGAACGCGAACAGCAGACCGCCCTTCTGGCCGAAGCTCATCTTGACGGTCTCCATGGCGCTGCGGCCGGTGCGGCCGCCGATGAGGCCCGCCAGCAGCATCATGGCACAGCCGATGATGTGGCCGATGAGGATAGCCGCAAAGCCCTTTGCCATGCCCAGCGGTGCAAAGGACGTACCTGTGAGGATTTCTGCCAGCGAGACGCCCGCACCGAACCAAATCAGGCCGTTTTGGAAAGTGGAAGTCTTTTTCATTCGGTGAACTCCCCTTTCAGCGCAAACATATGGTCCATCGGGCCGGAGCCGCGGCCCAGGTCCAGCATGGCGGCCAGTGCGCCGGAGATATAGGCCTTTGCGCGCTCGACCGAAGTGTCGAGGTCATAGCCTTTTGCCAGGTTGGACGCAATGGCGCTGGACAGCGTGCAGCCGGTGCCGTGGGTGTTGGGGTTATCGATGCGCTTGCCGCGGAACCATTTGCCCGCGCCGCCGCGCCAAAGCAGGTCGTCGGCGTCGTTGATCTGGTGGCCGCCCTTGCAGAGCACCGCACAGCCGTATTTTTCGCTGATGGTCTGCGCGGCCTTTTCCATATCGGCGGCATTTTTGATCGGCATATCGGCCAGGATCTCGGCTTCGGGGATGTTGGGCGTCAGGACCTCAGCCATCGGCAGCAGGTTTGCGCACAGGGCGCTGACGGCGTCGTCCCGCAGGAGTTTGGAACCGGACGTTGCGACCATGACGGGGTCCACGACGATATGCTTTGCGCCGTACTGTTTCAGCTTGGCGGCGATCGTCTCGATGAGCTCCGCCGAGGAGACCATCCCGATCTTGACGGCGTCGGGGGTGATATCGGTGAACACCGCGTCGAGCTGTTCCGCCAGAAAATGCGGGGTCGATTCAAGGATGTCCGTCACGCCGGTAGTGTTCTGGGCGGTCAGGGCCGTGATCGCACTCATGGCGTAAACGCCGTTGGCGGTCATGGTCTTGATGTCTGCCTGGATACCGGCGCCTCCGCAGGAATCACTGCCTGCAATGGTCAATGCTGTTTTCATAATGATACTTCCTTCCTATATATACAGCAATGTTTTATTGCGCGATACAAGGTGGTGCCCCCGGTGTACCGCGTTTTTGTTAGGTGGCAGGGCAAGTTTACGAGGCCGAGGGGCTTTACCGCCTCCCGGCAGCCTCCCCCAGCTCCTTCACATACAAATCTGCCGCAGCTTTCAGCCCGGCCTGGTCGCTTTCGCCGTCGGCGTCATAGACACCGACCGTGTAAAACCCTGCGGCTTTGGCGGTTTTCAGCGCGTAGAGGCTGTCCTCAAACACGATCGTCTCCCCCGGTGCGCTGCCCAGGGCCTGCGCGGCCAGCAGGTAAATCGTCGGCTCGTGCTTGCTGACGCCGATCTCACCGGTGGTGAAGATCTGCGCAAAATAGCCGAGCAGCCCCAGCCGCTGCAAAGCGTGGGTCACATGCCCGCGCGGGCTGGAGGTCGCCGCCGCCATCGGGATGCCCTTTGCCGCCAGCGCGGCCAGCAGCGCCGCCGCGCCGGGTTTGGCGGGGACCTCGTTGTAGTAAAAATCGCGCAGCATCGTCTCAATTCCCGCTTCAATTTCGGCGGCGGACTGGGCCAGCGGGTAGTGGGTGTGCAGGTATTCCGCGCCCTGCTCCATGCTCATCGAGAACAAAATCTCGTTGAGGCCCGGCTCGGGCATCAGGCCCCGGCTGCGCAGATACCGCGCACCCAGGTCGTTCCAGATGCCCATGGAGTCAAGCAGCACGCCGTCCAAATCAAAAATTGCGCCCTTAGTCATGCAGCATTTTCTCCGTGGCAGCTTTCAGATCCTTCGATGCCTGCCCGATGTTTTTGGCCGCGTAGATGGCGCTGATGACCGCCACGCCGCAGATGCCGCTGCCCGCCAGCTTTTCAACGTTCTGCTGTGTAATACCGCCGATGGCAACGACCGGGATGGAGACAGCTTGGCAGATGGCTTTCAGCGTGTCGTAGCTCACGTCGTCGGCATCGTCCTTGGAGCCGGTCGGGAACACCGCGCCGACGCCAAGGTAGTCCGCGCCGTGCTTTTCGGCCAGGACGGCCTGTTCAACAGTCTGCGCCGACACGCCGAGGATCTTGTCGGGGCCGAGAATGGCGCGGACGTCCAGTGCCTCCATATCGCTCTGGCCAACGTGGACGCCGTCGGCGTTCATCTCGCGGGCAATTTCCACGTTGTCATTCACAAGGAACGGCACGCCGCGTTCGCGGCAAAGCGCCTGCAATTCCTTCGCTTCTTCGAGGAATTTTTCCTCTTCCAGCGTTTTTTCCCGCAGCTGCACCATCGTCACGCCGCCGTCCAGGCTCTCGCGCACAACATCGATGAGCCTGCGGCCGTCCAGCCAATGGCGGTCGGTGACAGCGTAGAGCAGCAGGTCCTTTTTATCGCAGTTCATACTTTGCGCCCCCGTCCAGCGTTGCGCCGTCCATGTTGTAGATGGCGTCGATAATGCGGTTGCGGTAGGTGGAGTTACCGTCGCCGTCCTGCATACGGCTCCAGCCGATCTCGCCCGCCAGGCCCATGGCGCAGACGGCAGCGGCGGCGGCCTCAAGCCGGTTGTCGGGGTTGGCGACGACGAAAGCCGTCATCATGCCGGAGAGCTGGCAGCCCGTGCCGGTGATCTTGCCCATCTCGGGGCGGCCATTGCGGATGACATAGCAGGTCTTGCCGTCGCTGACCAGGTCGATTGCCCCGGTCACAGCAACGATGGCCCCGCTCTTGGCGGCGAAATCCTTGACAAATGCAACGGCATTGTCCAGGTTTGCATCGGTCACAGCGTCGGCCACATCGGCGTCCACACCCTTGGTCGTGCCGCTGCCCAGCGCCAGCGTCTTGATTTCAGAGATATTCCCGCGGATAACGGTGAACTTGACCTTTTCCATCAGCTCCACAGCCGTGTTGGTGCGCAGTGCCGACGCGCCCGCGCCGACGGGATCCAGCAGCACGACATGGCCCAGGGCGTTGGCCTTGGCCCCGGCGCGGAACATCCCCGCGATGCTGCGCTGGTTCAGCGTGCCGATGTTGATGTTCAGCCCGCCGCAGATGGTAGTGATATCCTCGACATCCTCCGGCTCGTCGGACATGATGGGGCTGCCGCCGCAGGCCAGCAGGATGTTCGCCACATCATTGACGGTGACATAATTCGTGATGTTATGCACCAATGGAACGTTCTTCCGTACATTTTCAATACAGGTACCCAGCATACAAAAAACACTCCTTGCAAGTAAAATGCGGATACGCCTGCAAAGACATATCCGCATAAAAACTCACAAAGAGTGGTCGTGCGCGTATCTCCCTACGTTGGCATTATCCAAATCAGGTTACGGGTCAGGGCGATACAGCCCACTCTCAGCCCGCTCGACGCAAGCTCCCCTTTTGTACAAAAATAGCATAGCACATTCCGCCGCACTTTGCAAGAGCCGTGCCTGTAAAAATAACGCGGGCCGCCCGCTGCGCATGGCAGCAGGCGGCTCGCTTGGGTTCACACTGCGGTTACACCTTCCGCAGTGCCGCTGAAATCGGGGTCGGGGTGCTCCTCATGGCTGCACAGAGCCAGGGTCGCACCTCCGGGGCGCAGCTTTAGCTGCAAACTCAGGCTGCCCAGTCGCTCGCCCAGCAGATGCACCCGGAAAAGGAGGGAGTCCGGAGCACGCCAGCCGGCGGCGATAACACAGGGCTGCGTGGGGTCGTCCCACAGATGGCTTTGCACCAATGCCCCCGCCCGGAAAGGCAGCGTGCAGGTCTTGCCGCCGTAGTGCAGCACCAGCGCGTTTTCTTGCAGCTGCAGGGCCGTCAGGCCGGGAGCGTTGAGGCCCATCTGCACCGTCGCACAGCAAAGCTCGGTGTCGGGGGCCGCCAGGTTTTCCACAATCGGCAGCTGCATGGTGGATAACTTTTTCGTCAGTTCGGCATAAGCCGCAGGGTTTGCGGGCAGCGCAGCATCGGCCACGCCGGGCAGCAGGCAGTTCCAGAAGGCATCCAGAATCGTCTGTACGCCGCCCGCCAGGGGCTGGGTATCGGCCGTCGTCACAAGGAGCATATCCTGATCCGGTAGGCAGATGGCCAGCTGGCCGCCCATACCATACATAGACCATGCGTTATGGGTCAGCCGCCAGAACTGGTAGCCGTAGCCTTGGGCAAAATCCCAGCCGCCGCTGCCGCCGTTCTCGGCATTGTCGATTTGCCAGGCTGTGGCAGCCTGCAAATAGTCTTGGGGTAAAAGCTGTTGGCCATCCCACTGCCCACCCTGCGCAACAAGGCGGAGCAGCGCCAGCATATCCCGGGGGGTAGCCATCAGGCCGGACCCGCCCTGGCTTATGCCCATGGGATCCCGGATGCAATAGCTTTGCTCTGAAAAGCCGATGGCATCCAGTGCCTCACGGCGCAGCACATCCAGTAGGGGGCGGCCCATCCGCTTTTCCACCAGGGCGCACAACGTATGGCTGCTGCTGGTATCATAGCAGAAGAAACTGCCCGGCTCGTGGTCGGTCCGCGCGGTGAAGAACGACCCCACCCAATCCTGAGTGGGCCGCCGTTTGTAGGTCGTGCCGTTGTACGGCGTTGCCATGCGCAGCATATCCCGGATGGTCAGCCGTGCCAGCTCGGGGCTAGGGCCGCCCAGGGGGAGCTTTTCGGCAAAGTGATCCACGATATGGTCGTCCAAATCGAGATACCCTTTGGCGCACATAACGCCGACAGCCAGCGACACAAGGCTTTTCGTCTCGCTGTACATACGATGCAGCGTATCTTTTGTGAATGGTGCCGCGTACCCTTCGCAGATCAGCGCGTCATGCCGCATGACCAGCAGGCTGTGCAGCGCCACCCGACGCTGAGCCAGATAATCAAGCGTTTGGCTGAGGGCCGCACTGGACACGCCAACTTCCTCCGGCTTTGCTATGGAAAACTGCATACAGCTCACCCTGTTTTGCCCACACGGTTCTTCTCAAAGGCGATAAATGCCGGGTCGCCGGGCATGATGGGGTCGTACCCCTTGTTGAAAATCTCCACTTTGGGGAAGTCGTCGGTCAGCGCACCGGCCTGTTTGGCCTGCAGATACTCGGCGTAGGCCATCATGCAGACGCCGACGCCCTTCTGCTCGTCGTGGACCACATCCTCGGACAGGTAGTATTCCACGGTGCCGTTTCGGCGCAGGTTGCCCGCCGGGCCCAAGCCCGCACCCTTGCAGATGCCGTGCAGCTCGACCTTACCGTCGTGGACGGTGAACTGCCGCAGCTCGATGCCGACCAAAATCTTCTCCCCTGCCGTACGGTATTTCGGCTCGGCCAGCACGCCTAGGCGCGCGCCCTTCAGCAGGCTGTACGCCACCATCAGGGAACCGCTGGTCTCCAGGTAGTTTCCCTTCACATCGGGCAGGGCAGGCAGCTGGTAGAACAGGCCGCTGTCCGGCTCCTGCCAGCGCAACATGCCGTCGATGGCCTCTTTCCAGAGGGCGGCCAGCTCCTTTTGCAGGTCGGCGCGGCTGTCGGGCAGCATGGCGTAGATATCCGCCATCGCCATCAAATACCAGCCGATGGCCCGTGTCCAGAAATTTTGGGACAGGCCTGTCTTGGGGTCGGCCCAGAACACATCCTTTGTCTCGTTCCAGGCGTGGTAGTATAGACCCGTCTTTCCGTCGTAGAGATACTTGCGTGCGTTGCGGAATTGCAGCATGATGTCATCCAGCGTGGCCGCATCGCCAAACCGCAGGGCGTAAGCCGCATGGAACGGCAGACCCATGTACAGACCATCGAGCCAGACCTGGTTGGGGTAGATGCCCTTGTGCCAGAAACTGCCGCAGGGGGTGCGCGGCTGGTGGCGCAGCTGTTCTTCCAGCGTTTCAATGGCCTTGCGGTAGCGCGACTCGCCGGTCTCGTCATACAGGGTATACAGCGCGCAGCCCGCCTGGATGTAGTCCAGGTTGTATTCCTCGGCCACATAGCGGCGAATGGTACCGTCCGGCTCGATGTATCGCTCCATAAAGCTGTTCAGCACATCAAAGTAAAACGCATCACCGGTCGCCTGGTACAGCGCACGCAGGCCGATCAGCACGCAGCCATCCTCGTAGTTCCACATATTCCGGTCTGTCTTGCGGAATTGCTCTGCGTAGGCCCGCAGGTATCGTTCGTATAACATAGTAGGCTCCTAAGTAGAAGTAATATCAATCCCCGGCCTTGTCCCAGTGCGCAAAGGAGAACTCGCCCCGGTAGTTGGAGGCACTGTACTCGGGGTATTTTTCCGGGTGATAGACCGGCCCATCGGGTGCGGGGCGGTCCTGGGTATAAATGTACATCTTGTGGGCATCCCACAGGATGATTTCATCCCGCGGGTCGCCGGTCAGGTTCAGCACCTCGGCGCACTGGTCGGGGTGGCCGTCGTCGGGGAAGAGCACGACCCGGTCGCCGTCACCGTCCAGCATGCCGCCGTACTTGACGTTGCCGTTGAGCAAAATCAGCTCGGTACCGTCGCCCTTCCAGTTGACAGGCGCCACAACATTGCCGTTGGAGGAAGGCTCCATGTGCCAAATCTCATGGCCCTTGCAGTCGTACAGGTAGATGATGCCCTGGTTTTCCCAGTAGGTGGTGGTGGCAATCTGCAGACCGCGCATATTCGGGCAGTAGTTGGCTACGCTGATGCGCTGGCCGTGGCCGTTGATATCCCGGGCCAGGATGTGACCGTGCTTGTCCACGATCATGAAACCCTCCCAGCCGGAGACAATAGCCAGCAGCTCCTCATCGATATCAGGGTCAAACTTGCCAATGACGATTTCATCCGTGTGATCGGTGTCGATGGGCAGCTCCCACTGCAATTTGCCGTCGCTGCTGATCATGTTGTAGCAGCTGAAAATTTCATCCTTGCCGTCGCCGTTGAAGTCGTAGGCATAGGGGAAGTGGCCGGTGTTGTTGTGGGTGAACTTCCACAGCAGGTTGAAGTTCTCGTCGTACACCCACAGGCGGGCGTAACGGTCCTTGATGAGGATATCGCTGGCATGCTCCTTGCCGGAGACGTTCACAATGCGGATAGCATCAACGTTCAGCCGGTCAAATGCGTGCTTCTGGAACTCGATGCCCAGAATCTCATCCGCCGGGTCGTCGTTGTAGGGCGTATCCATGCTGCGCAGCAGCTTACCGGTGCGGCCGTCCAGGATCATGACCTTGAAATCTCGGGCAAAAATGACCTCGTCGTAGCCATCATTGTTGATATCGTAGATTTGGAACGGCAGGTCGCAGGTCGTGTCCTGGTTCACCGCCAGGGTCGAAGGCTCACCCACCTGCCACAGCACCTCGCCGGTCTCGACATTGACGGCTGTCAGGCAGCTGATGTTGCAGTAGCGCTCCTTGAACACGCGCTTCTGGTGTTGTGCCATGACGAAGTACCAGTCGTCGCCGCCCATCAGATGGCCGAAGCGAATCTGTCGCGACGCTCCGAAGTCCTTGAGGTCGATGACCTTGTACAGCTTGGGGCGGGGGTAGTGGCTGCGCTTTTCGGCCAGGCGGGCCTGCTCGGCATCCTCGCACTCGACGATGCGGGCGGCCTCCTCCGGCGTGGTGGTGATGAGCACGTTCGTGTACTGGGTGGGCATAAAGGCCGCCAGCGCCACCTTGCCGTAGGTGTAGCGGTCGTCCTGCACAGTCAGCAGCTTTTCGCCGTTGATGGATCCGGTGAAGGTATTGCCCTTACAGGTCACGCGCATCGTGTAGTACTGGTCGCAGTTGTACTCGTAGGGGGCCTCGGCCAGCATCGTGCGCTCTTTTTTCTCGATGCGCCAGAACTGCACCTTGTTGTCATTCATAAAGAAGGCGTAGTGCATCAGCGACGTCTGGTAGCGGAACAGCACACCGGCTTCCTCGTTGCTGCAAAGGGTGCGCAGTGTGACAGTGAAGGTGTAGTCCTGCCAGCGCTCCTCGCCGGTAGCCAGCACCGGGCAGACGCCGTGGGTCAGCGGATTGCGCACGCGGGTCTGCTCCATGTAGTGTACGCCGTCGGTGGCGGTGACGAGCCAGCTGGGGCCGCGATAGTTGCAGTTTGCGATGGGGTCATACCACTGCCCTCGGTAACCTGGCAGCGGGCTGTAATGATACTCACCCATTGCGGAATGTTCGCGGTCAAAGGGCAGCGGACCGATCGGGAAAGACTGGAAATCATCCTGGAATAAAATAACGGTATCTGCCATGGCAACCTCCCTATTGATTTTCTCTAAAAAAGCCGCAAATAAAGGCTTTTTCATGCTCCTTTACTTGCGGCTGATGTTCAATTATGCCTGTGCTTCGTAGGCAGCCTGATACTCGTCGATCTTGGCGGCCCAACCGGAGACGCAATCCTGAGCGGTCATGTTGCCCATCAGAACGGCCTGGAAGTCAGCGGTCATATCGTCGGAGATGAAGGTGGAGAACTCAGTCAGCCAGTACGGGTTCTGGATCTGCTTGTAGTTTTCGTCCTCCAGGTAGCTGGCGTACAGCATCATCTCGGGGTCATTCTTGTACCAATCCTGCTCTTCAACGTCCTTGTTGCAGGGCACACGGCCGATAGCCTGGCACATGCCGCCCTCGCACTCGGCGTCCAGCAGCACGTTCATCAGCCAAACAGCACCGGAGTAGTCGTGGTCGTCGCCCTGGTTGGTGATGCAATAGACGTTGGGCTGCAGACCGGAAGCGAAGTAGTGGCCCTCATCGTTGGCCAGCACGCGGGCGGCTGCGAAGTTGCCCTCACCCAAGTTGGTCAGGTGGGTAGACTCGGAAGAAGAGTTGTGGATGATGTACATGGAGACGCCGGAACCGAACTCTGCAACGATCTGGGAGAAGTTGTTGTTGATGGAGTCGCCGGAGACTTCGTTGTTCTTGTAGAGGTTGGCGTAGGTGTCCAGGGCTTCGGCGAACTTGGCGTCGCCCAGGATGCACTTGCCGTTCTCGTCGAACCAGGAGCCGTCATAGCCCAGGCCGTCGGTGTAGGTCCACAGCCAGGCAACCAGGCTGTCGTAAGGACGCACGCCGCGCAGAGAGTAGAAGTAAGAGGAGTTTGCGGGGTCAGCATACTTCTCGCAGTCCTCCAGGAACTCCTTCTGGGTAGCGGGCGGAGCATCGATGCCCTTCTCCTTGAACTTGGCGGTATTGTACCAGGCAACCTCCTGGTTGTATGCATAGGGGATGCCGTACAGCGTGCCGCCGCCGATGTTGCGCATACTGTCTACCATGCTGCTGTCGATTTTGTCGAGGGTCTCGATCTGGTCGAGGTAATCATCCAGCGGCAGCAGGGAATCCTGTGCGGTGAAGGTCGCCACGTTGGAGAAGCCCAGGCTGACGACGTCGGGCATCGTATCGGTGGAGACAGCCATCTGGAACTTCTCCTGGAAGTCGGCGAAGGAGAAGCTGGTGTACTTGATCTCGTACTGGTCCTGCTCAGCGTTGATTTTGTCGAAATAATCCTCAAAATAAGCGTCGGTCACAGGGTCAGCGGAGTGATACCAATACTCCAGGGTCTGTTTCTCGCCGGTGGGGGCAGCCGCAGCGGTAGAGGTGCTTTCGGCAGTGCTCTCAGTCGAGGTCGAGGCGGCGGTGCTGGTGGCGGAGCTTCCGCCGCAGCCGGCCAGCAGGGTAGCGGCCATGGCAGCGCTCAGGACCGCAGCGGTGGTACGGGTTGCTTTCATTTGTGTTTTCCTCCTATAAATGAAATCTAATTCTACGCCTTATCCCTTGACCGCACCGGAGGTCGCGCCGCCGGAGAGGTGCTTCTGGATGAAGGCAAAAATTACAACAACGGGGATCAGTGCGATGACGCATCCGGCGGCGAGCTTGCCGTAGTCGGTGCCGTATTCGCCCTGGAAGACATTCAGCGCCAGGGGCAGGGTGTACTTGGCTTTATCGGTGATGAACGCGGTGGCGTAGACGTAAACGTTCCACGCATTGATGAATGCGTATGCACCGGTGGCGACGATGCTGGGCAGCATGACCGGGATCAGGACGCGGAACACCGCCCCCAGCAGGGTGCAGCCGTCCACTTGGGCGGCCTCTTCCAGTTCACGCGGGACTGAGCTGTAATAACCCATCATCATGAACATACAGAAGGGAAGGTTCGTGCAGGTGCAGATCAGCACCAGGCTCCACAGGCTGTTGATGAGGTGCAGCTTGACCATCGTCTGGAACAGGGGGATCATCAGGACGACGGCGGGCAGCATTTGGGTCGCCAGCATCAGCACGTAGATGAAGGTTTTGCCGTAGAAGCGGTAGCGGCTCATCGCGTAACCGGAGAGCAGGCTCAGCAGCGTGACCAGAACCGTGGTCAGTGCGGCGACGAAGGCGGTGTTGGCAACGTTGTTGCCAAAGCCCATCTTCTCAAACAGGTAGGAGTAGTTGCTCAGCGTGGGATTGTCGGGCCAGTATTTGATGGGCAGGCTCAAAACCTCAACGCTGTCTTTCAGAGAGGTGTTGACGATCCAGTAGAAGGGGAACAGCGTCCCGATCAGGAAGAGGATCAGCGGCAGATACAAAGTCAGGCAACGCCAACCCAGATCTTTTGCTTCACGTTTTGTCATGGGTTTGCCTCCTTAGTTGTCAGTCTGGCCCATTTTGCCAAATCGGATGTAGACGAACGCAACGACCATCATGATCAGCGTGGAGATAACTGCCAGCGCCGAGGCGTAGCCGTAATCATAGCTGCCGGTGAAGGTATTCATAATGTACAGCGCCAGCGTGGTGGTGCCGCGGTTCGGGCCGCCGTCCGTCAGGGAGACGATCAGGTCAACAGCGTTGAAGGTCCAAATCGCACGCAGCAGCGTGGTAAAGATGATGGTGTCTTTAATCATCGGCAGCGTAATGCGGAACAACGTGACCGCCGAGTTGGCACCGTCGATCTTGGCGGACTCGTACAGATCATCGGAGATACCGGACAGCGCCGACATATAGCTGATGGTGAAGAAGGGGATGCCGCGCCAGATGTTGGCAATGACGGCCGCGAGCATGGCGCTGCTGCCGTTGGAGAACCAGGAAATGTTCATTTCAATGATGCCCGCGCGGCGCAGCAGGTCATTGATGACGCCGTAGGTCTGGCCCAGCATCAGGTTCCAGATGATACCGACCATCAAACCGGCAACGGCCCAGGGCACCAGAGCCAGTGCGCGGATAACACCGCGGCCCTTGAACTTGCGGGTCAGCAGCCATGCCAGCCAGAAACCCAGCACGGTCTGGAACACGACGCTCAGAATCACGTAGACGGCGGTGTTGCCCAGCGTCTTTAAGAAGATCTGGTCTTTGGTGAAGACGGTCACAAAGTTTTCCAGGCCGATAAAGTGGCGGTCGTTGGGTTTCGTGACCTTGTAGGACTCTGTACTCATCATAAACACGTTGATGATGGGCCAGATCATAAAGCACATTACAAACGCCAGCATGGGTGCCAGCAGCAGGTACGGTGTTGCCAAGCGCCGATAGTGCATCATTGAACCTTTTTTGCTCAACTGCAATTCCGCTCCGTTGTTTTTGCTCATGGCTTTCTCCTTAGTGTTATTCAGCCGCTTTCAGCACGACCTTCATCAGGTTGCCGCTGTTGTGGCGCAGGGCCTCAAAGGCCTCGCCCGCCTGGTCCAGCGGGTATTCGGCGCTGACCAGTGCCTCCACATCGACCTTGCCGCTTGCCAGGATGTCAATGACCTGCTCAAAGTCAGAGTTGTAAGCGTTGCGGCTGCCGAAAACGTTCAGTTCCTTTTTCAATAAGATAGAATGCACAAAGGTCGTCTCGCGCTTGCCGTTACCGATCAGGATGATCTTGCCGGCGAAGGCGGCCTGGTCGATGCAGGTCAGGAAGGTTTCGGGTGCGCCGCAGCACTCCACGCAGACGTCGAAACCGTCACCGTTCGTGACCTTCTGGTTCAGGTCCTTCAATGCCTCGGGGTCCTTGCCGTTGGCCACGCCGTCCGCGCCCATCTGGGTCGCTTTTTCCAGGCGGCCGTCCAGCAGGTCGGTCATGTAGACCTCGGCGCCGATGGCCTTGGCGCTGAGCATCGCAAACATACCGATAGGACCTGCGCCGACGATGAGGACTTTATCGCCCTTTTGCACATTACCGCGGGTGATGCCGTGGTGGCCGATGCAGAACGGCTCTACCAGCGCCAGCTGGCGTGCGGTCAGACCTTTGCCGGAGAAGATACGCTGAACCGGCATCGTGATGTACTCCTGGAAGGAGCCGTCGCGCTGGACGCCCATCGTTTGGTTGTCCGTACAGCAGTTTACGAAACCGCGACGGCAGGAGTAGCACTTGCCGCAGTTGAAGTAGGGGTTGCAGGTGACGATATCACCGGGCTTGAGGCCCTTGTCATTTTCGGGGATATCCACGATGCGGGCGCTGAACTCATGGCCCGGCACACGGGGGTAGGTGGTGAACGGCTGGTTTCCGGTGTAGCTTGCCAGGTCAGCGCCGCAGATACCGCAATACATAACCTGCAGCAGGGCCTCACCTACCTTGGGGGTGGGAACCTCTGCGTCCTGGCGTACACGAACCTTGAACGGCTCTTCAATCAATACCTGTTTCATATGGATTAGAACCTCCTCCACACTATTCACAGAAGTTGTTCTGCTTTGCCGATTTATTTTGTGCTTTTATCATATCAGCCTTTTTTGCGAAGTTCCAATACCAAAGCAGATATTGCCCCATAATGTCAATGTTATGGATTTTCTTGATTCTCTTTACAACGTCATTTTTTTATGTTACCATATTGTCATTCCACAAACTTTTGGGGGCTTTTTTGGTGAAAAATACCTTATCTGACCGTTTGAACTACTTAACTACCCTGGCCGAGGAGCAGAGTATTACCCGCGCGGCAGCGCGTCTGTTTATCTCCCAGCCTGCCCTGACGGCGTTTTTGAACCGCACCGAGGAGGAACTGGGCGTACGTCTGTTTGACCGCTCCACCACGCCCATCCGCATCACCAAGGCCGGGGCCTACTACCTGTCCGAGCTGGAAAAGATTTGTGTCATGCAGGACCGGCTGCACCAGGAGCTTTCGGATTTTTCCTCCCATGATCCGGAACTGCGGATCAACATCGGCATCGGGCGCAACCGCGGCAGCATCTGGCTTTCCTCTGTCATGCCGGAGTTGAACCGCCTCTACCCTGATATGCGGCTGACCATCTTTGAGGACCGCGACATCAATATGTTGGACAAGGTGCTCAACGGTGTGCTGGACATCGCCATCGTCGAGAGCTACGCCTACCATTCCTCGTTGCACTATCTGCGGCTGCCATCCGAGCAGTATATGTTCATCACCAGCTGCGAAAACCCACGGATGGCCGCCTACAGGGACGCCGTCTGCAGCCCGGAAGCGCCGCTGGATATCGACGCCGACTGGCTGGCGGACGATCTGTTCATCTGCCCCAGCGTCAAAGGCCGCATGAACCGCCAGACCCAGTGGATGTGCTCAACCTACAATTTCCAGCCCAAGCGCACGCTGTTTTTGGCCAGCGGCATGACCGCCTACCGCATGGCCGTGAGCGGCATGGGGCTGACCTTCCAGAATGCCGCCTACTCAACCTTTGTCAAGACGAAGGAGCGGCCGCTGTTTATCATGCCGGGCGGCAAGGCGACCCAGCACCACGTTTTTGCACTGTTCAAGGGTGAGCCAAGGCCCGGCCTGCAGCAAGATTTCATGCGGCTGCTGCACGACCGCATGAGCACCGCCATCTACGGCGAAGTCACCCCGATGGAGTATATGTAAGGTAAAATTTTGAACACATCCACCATCATTATATAAATTTTTCAGTAACAATTCAAAAGATTGCAAAAGAACTCCTCATTTTCAAGCCCGGGGACACCGGGTCAAAAATGGGGAGTTTTAATGATTTTTCCTTATGTCAGTGCTTATCCCGCAGGCAGAGCAACCCGGTCAGCGCCAGCATCCCGGCGTAAGGCAGGATATCGGCGGCCATACCGGCCGCCCAACCTCGCAGCGGTCAGGATGCCACTGTCCTTAAAATAGGTCACCAGCCAGCCGGTCACACTGTTTTCGGCGGCGTTCCGGCAGAAGAGCAGCGCCGTGAAGAACGCCCCCAAAAACAGGACGATACGTTCCTTCAGGGTCATATGCCGTTGGAAAAAGTTCATGCGGGGCGCTCCTTTCCGGTGAAATTTTCATGATTTTATTGCATCGCCTTGGCGAAATCTTGGCAAGACCGGTCAAAGCTTTTGCCGAAATACGCTTGCACCCTGCCGCGCACCGTGCTATGATGGGGGAAAGTGCAACGCGCGAAAGGGAAATTCGTGCAGGAAAAGCTGCCCGCCGAAAAGCAGCACACCGCAAAATAAAGGAGCGAAGTATCCATGGAGAAAAAGCATGAAAATACCGTATGGGTCCCCCATGCCGAGACCCTGCCCGAGCCTGCAGGCCCCGGCGTGACCCGCCGCGTGCTGGCCTATAACAAAGGCCTGATGTGCGTGGAAAACACCTTTGAAAAAGGCGCAGTGGGTGCGCTGCACAGCCATCCCCACACCCAGATCACCTATGTCGTGTCGGGCCGTTTCCGCTTTACCATCGGCGACGAAGTGCGCGAAGTGACCGCCGGGGACACGATGCTGAAAACCGACGGCATCATCCACGGCTGCGAGGCCCTGGAGCCCGGCGTCCTGCTGGACATCTTCACCCCCATGCGGGAGGATTTCGTCTGACCACCCGCAAAAGTCAGCCAAAAAATAAAGGCCCAATCAAAACCGGGCATCTGACAGTAAAGCAGGAAATTTTCTAAGGCATCGCCTCGCTTTGTTGACGTGCGTGCCGCTGACAGGATATATCCTCCGACAAAGGGACCGCCAAGGCGGTCCCTTTGTCATTGGTGCTGCCATGGAACGATATAGGAAAACACCAACACCCCCAACGGGCTTTAGCTGCTCGTTGGGGGTGTTGATTCAGGTGGTTTTGGGTGTTGTTTTCAGGCAGAGCACTACTGCCAGCAAGCCGCTTAAAAGGCGGCCTGCCATCATCGGCAGTGCGTGTGCAGGGCTGAATTGCAGGGTAAATGCCAGAAAATCGCCGACGCTGTAAGCAGCTACCACGGCATAGGCCGTGTTCAGTGTGATGCCGCGTTCCTCCAACGTATCAAGGCTCAGCAATGTGGGGATGCAGTTGGCGGAGGTCACGACCAGACCGGTGATGGAGGCAGGCTCCAGCTGCAGCCGTGCGGCCAGCTTGGCCAGCGGTGCGGTCAACAGACGCTGCACAAAGGCGAAAAACGGCAGGATCCCGGCAAGAAACGCACCGATACTGCATATGACCGGGTAGATTTCCGCCAAGGGGGTCAACCCCTCCAGCAGCACAATACCGGTCGTTTCCTGCAAAACGGAGATGCAGAAGCCGAACAGGGTCAGACCGCGCACGGCCAGAGAGATGCCGTTGAAGATCGGACCGATCGCACTGCTGCCGGATTTGAAAAGCAGCAGCAACAGGGCTGCTACTGCCAGTACAGGCCAGGTGTTGTGCAGCAGAACTGACAGGGGGATGCCGCACAGCGCCCCGGTGAGCAGGCAGCCCACCGGCAGGACCAGAAAGCCGAGAAACAATCCGCGAACGGCGGCGGCTCGTTTGGTGCCTGTCAGCTGACCCAGCGCCAGCGGAATCGTACCGTTGATCGTGGAACCGAGAAAGGCCGCCACGATCAAACCGTTGTACAGCCCGGCAGCCGGTTCCTGTGCGATTTGTGCGGCCAGCACGGCACCGCCTGCATCGCAGCTCAAAAACAGCGAGGCAAACAGAGAAGGGTCACAGCCCACGGCGGAAAACACCGGCGTGATAACCGGGGCCAGATGGGTCCCCAGCCACGGTGCCAGCGCCATAAAGCCGGTCATAAGCAGCAGCAGATCCACAACAGCGGCAAAGCCCTGCCGGAAGGCGCTGCCTAACCCCAGCCGATCACCCAACAAGGTGTCCGCAGCACCCAGACAGAAAAATACAGCAGATATCCACGCCATCGCTCTTACGCGCGGCCCGGCGTGTCTTCACTGAAGGGGCTGTTGACATAGTTGGCGCTCTTGGAGGAAACGAACTTCTCCATCGCGCGCTGCAGCGGGTGCTTGTTCCAGCGGTCCAGGTCATTCGTCAGCTGGCAGGCGGTCATCTGGAAGAAGGGCAGCCAGCACAGCGGGGTGATTTCCTCTGGCACATCCATAGGCACATACATAACATTGTGCTCGTCCTTGTAGTCGGCGCAGCGCGTCAGCAGGAAAACATTATCCGTCACGATCTGGGTACCCTCAAAGATGCGGTGGATGCGCTCCGTGCCCTCGCCGCCGTCGATCAGAAATACGCTGTAACGGGGGGTCATCTGGATGTTGGGACCGTGGATGTACTCCTCGACCTCGTAGACGGCGGTGGGGATGCTGACGGTCTCACCGAATTTCAGCGCACCCTCGCTTGCGGTGCCAAGGTTGGCACCCACGCCGCAGACATAGGCGTTGGTCATGCCGGACAGCTGACGGTAATGCTCTTTAATAAAGGAAGGGGTCTGTGCCTGTACGGCGGCATTGATGTCTGCGGCCTTCAGCAGCTGCTGCTTGACAGCCTCGCCTTCGGCAGCGGTCTTGATGCCCAGGCGGACAGCAGCCTCCACGGCAAACAGCATAAAGAAGAGTGCCAGCGTGGTGACGCCGCGGGTGACATAGGCGACCGTTTCGCGCCCGACACCGTAGTTGGCGACAACATCGCACACCTTGCCCAGATCGCTGTTGACGTCGCCGGTCAGGCCGATGCAGCGGCGGCCCTTTGCCTCGATGACCTTGATGGCGTCCAGCGCGTTCAGGCTGTAGCCGCTTTGGCTGACAACAACGACCATATCCGTCTCGCCGAAATCATTCTCGCTGGATACAAAATGAAACGGGGTGACGATCTTGACCTCGCACTTCAGGTGGCGGCGGATAAACTGCCGTGCGCAGAGTGAGCCGTTGGAGGAAGAACCGCACGCAACGATCCAGATGTTCTTGTAGCCGCCGTTTACATACTCATCCACAAGGGGCTTTGTCAGTGCGGCGCTGTCGGCGACATTGTTGCGGATAAACTCCGGGCAGTCGGCAATGTAGTCCAGCATAGTCTTTTTGTGTTCCATAAAGCAGTCTCCTTCACATTTTGTCTAAATTTTTAACGCTCACTTTGTGTAAAACGTTAAAATCTTCGGGAAGTCCCCGAACTCTATTGACATTATACCACAATTTTGGTATATTGTCATTACAATATTACAAAGATTTTAGAAAAAATTTCTAAAAATTAAGAAAAAAATCTAAAAATCTTTGCAGCATATTACAAGGAGGAAAAACTTATGCCTGACATTTTGATGACAAGAATCGATAATCGCTTAGTACACGGGCAGGTCGGCGTGGCGTGGACCACCGCTTTACCGGGCGTCAACCTTATTGTTGTGGCAGATGATCTGGCTGCTGCCGACCCGCTGCAGCAAAGCCTGATGACCGCCACCGCGAAAAGTTCCGGCTGCGGCATCCGGTTCTTTACGCTGGACAAGACCATTGCAGTCATTCACAAGGCATCCGCCAGCCAGCACATCTTCCTGGTCGTGCGCAACCCGCAGAGCGCCCGTAAGCTGGTGGAGGGCGGCGTTCCCATTGATAAGCTGTGCATCGGCAATATGCATGTCGGCCCCGGCAAGGAAGTGACCGGCGATGTGCACGTTTATATGGATGAGAAGGATAAGGAAGACCTTCGCGCCATCCGTGCCAAGGGTGTGGATGTCTACATCCAGATCGCACCCGGCGACCACAAGCTGGACTTCGATAAGTAACCCATGGTTCCGGCTCTGCAGGCGGTCTGCAGAGCAAAAAATATATTTTATAAAGAGGAGAGAACATCTATGCAAATCACACTCGTGCAAGGTTTGCTGATTGCGCTGCTCGTTTTCATCTGCGCATTCGACAAACACATGGAAACCTTTATGTGGTTCCGCCCGCTGGTCGTAGCGTTCTTCACCGGCATCATCCTCGGTGATGTACAGCTCGGTATGCAGGCAGGTGCCGTTGCGGAGCTTTCCTACCTGGGTCTGCTGACCGTTGGCGGCACCGTGCCGCCGGATCCCCTGTTTGCCGGTCTGATGACCACCGTGCTGGCGTACACCACCGGCTGCGATGTCAACACTGCACTGGGTCTTGCGGTTCCGTTCGCGCTGATCGGCCAGTGGATCAACACCGGCACCAACACCTTCTACGCCGGCTTCCTGCCGAAGGTTGACAAATGCGCTGCCGCCGGTGACGAAAAAGGCATTGCCAAGGTAATGTATACCGGCTGGATCCTGTATGCCGCCATGTTTGCCCTTGCCGCGTTCCTGTCCACCTACGCATTGCAGAGCGGTATTTCCGCTTTTGTGGCAGCCTTCCCCCAATGGCTTGTCCACGGCTTTGAAGTTGCCGGTGGTCTGATGCCGGCTGTCGGCCTTGCCCTGCTGCTGGTCGTTATGCTCAAGAAGGAAAACGCAGCCTATCTGCTTGCTGGTTTTGTCATCATGGTCATTACCAACTGCCAGAACATCCTGCCCATTGCTGTTATTGCGGGCTGCATCGCTTATGTCAATTTCACCCGCGATCTGGAGACTGCCAAGCTGACGGCTGCATCCGCTGCAACTGCCGCCCAGGAAGGAGATTTTGAAGATGGCATCTAATAAGATTACCAAAAAAGACCTCAACGAAATGGCCGTCCGTTCTATGGCGGAGCAGTGCTGCTTCAGCTTTGAGCGTATGCAGGCCGTAGGCTTCTGCTACGGCATGACCAAGTGCTTCCGTAAGATCCACGGCGACAACAATGAGGAAATGGCCGCCGCGATGGAAAACAACCTCGACTTCATCAACACCGAGCCGCACATGGCCGCAATCCTGCAGGGCCTGATCGTCTCCATGGAGGAGGCAGGTCAGAATCGTGAGATGATCCACAGCCTGAAAACCGGTCTGTTCGGACCTTTGGCAGGTTTGGGCGACGCCATCTGGTGGTACACCGCCATGCCCATCATTGCCTCTATCTGCTGCTCTCTGGCAACGCAGAACAATGTTCTGGGCCCCATCTTCTACATCCTGTTCTGGGCACTGACCGCTATCTTCAGCCGCATCTGGTTCGTGCGTCTGGGCTACAATGCCGGTGTAAGCTCCATCAAGTTCATCGGCGATAACGCCGCTTATATCAGCAAGGCTGCCGGTATTCTGGGCGTTATGGTCGTCGGCGGACTGATCCCCAGCTATGTATCCTTTGCTTTCCCCGAAACGCTTGTCATCTCCAGCGTTTCCGTGCAGGGCATCTTTGATTCCATCATGCCCAACATTCTGCCGCTGGGCTTTGTGTTCCTGCTCTACTGGCTGTTCAAGAAGAAGAATGTCAACACCATGAAGCTGATCCTGCTGGTCATTGCTTTGTCGGTTGCACTGTCCTTCCTGGGCATCATGTAAGTTTTACTGCGGCGGCTCGCGACGGTTCAGCATTCCCCCACGAGCCGCCTTTTTTACAGACTATATTGTTATGACATAATTACAAATGGAGGCTATTGTACCTATGAGCATGGTAAATTTTGACGAAAATCAGATCATTGCCAACGGCGCCAAGATCTACGATCAGCGCGCCAAGATCGAGGCAATCGCGGATTCGATTGTGGATAACGGGTTTGACCTGCTGCTGTTCACCAGCAGCGGCGGTTCTCAGGCGATGCTGGATCCGTTCGCCTTCTACATCCGCCATATGTCCCGTCTGCCGGTCGAAAATGTACTGTCCGCCAACCTGTTGACCGGTGACTGCAACCGCATCACCGATAAGACCGTGGCGTTCCTGACCTCGAAGTCCGGCGACACCGCCGAGACCGTAAAGGCAGCCAACTGGCTGAAAGAGCAGGGCGTGCGCCTGTTTGCCGCCGTCGGCAAGGAGAACTCCACGCTGGAATCCATCTGCGATGACACCATCGTCTACGGCGAGGGCCGCCCGCAGGAGTTGGTGTTCTACCTTCTGATCGGCCGTATCCTGTACCGCAGCGGAAACTTTGATGCCTATCCCCGCTTTGCGGATGAGCTGAAAAACCTTGCCTTTGCGCTGGCACAGGTACGCAAGCAGGCAGATGCCAAGTGCCTGAAATATGCGCAGGATTACTGCAAGGAGCCGTATAACATCTGGATCGGCAGCGGCGATCTGTGGCCCACTGCGTACAGCTACAGCATGTGCGTGCTGGAGGAAAGCCAGTGGATCCGCACCAAGAGCGTTTCCAGCCCGGAATTTTTCCACGGCACGCTGGAGCTGCTGGAGGACGATGTCTGCACCACGCTGCTGCTGACCGAGGGCCCCACCCGTGCGCAGGACGAGCGCGTAAAGGAGTTTGCCGCCCGCCATACCAAAAAGCTGACCTGCTTTGATACGAAGGAGTATGCACTGCCCGGCATCAGCGATGAGTTCCGCCCGCTGCTCAGCCCCGTTGTCATGGCGGCCGTTCTGCAGCGCATCAGCAAGAACATTGAGGTCATCACGGATCATTCTCTGGATATCCGCCGCTATTACAGAAAAGAGAGCTATTGAGTATGAAACTGATTGCATTAGGGGATAACGTAATAGACTATTACCACAACACAAAGGAGTGCTTCCCCGGCGGCAATGCGGTAAACGTCGCAGTTCATGCTGCGCGGCTGGGGGCACAGGCCGAGTATCTCGGCTCCCTTGGCGATGACAAGATGGCACATATTGTGGAGAAAGCACTCCGGGAAAACGGCGTGGACATCAGCCATTGCCCCGTTTTGCAAGGGCGTACCACCAAGGTGTGCAGCTATGATGTAGTCAACGGGGAGCGCAGCTTTATCGAGGTGATTACCGGGGAAAGCTGGACCGGCCCGCTGCAGATCGGTGCGCGGGAGCTGGACGAGCTGAAAACCGCCGATCTGATCGTCAGCAGCTGCAACGCCAAAATGCCCGAACAGATGGCGGCTGTGCAGGCGCTGCCCGCTGTGTTCGCCTATGACTTCGGCGAAAAGGAGAAGTACCGCACCGATGCCTACTATGACGAGGTTTGCCACGGCATAGATCTGGCGATGCTTTCCTGCAAGCCGATGGACAAGGCTGCTTTTGCGGAATTGTGCGCGCCGCTGCATCGTCGCGGCGTGGTGCATGTTCTGGCCACAATGGGCGCAGCCGGGCAAATGTTGTCTGTACAAGGGAAAATTGTGGAAAAGACTACCCAAATGGTAGAGGCAAGTGATACAATGGGGGCCGGAGATTCTTTCCTTGCTGCCTTCCTCTGCTCGCTGTATACTGCGGGGTGGCAAAAGGCAAAGCCCATGCCGGAGCAGGCGCTTCTGGCTGCACTGGCTGCCGGGCAGCAGGTCTCGGCACGCAACTGTATGGCACAGGGCGGCTTTGGCTGTAAAGCGGAAATCTCCCCAGACGTCACCGAATAACAAGAAGGAGATTTCCTATCATGATCGAACTGAACGGAATACAGCTTGACAAAACCAGCGCAGTCCCACTGTACGAACAGCTGCGTAAGGCATTGCTGGAGGCTATCACCAGCGGGAAGCTGTCGGCAGGGACAAAATTGCCGACGGAGGAGGAGCTGTGCGCCCAGTTCGGCATTTCACGCCCTGTTGCACGGCAGGCTTACAATATGCTGATCGAAGACGGCTTCGTGGAACGTATGCGGGGGCGCGGCACCTTTGTGCGCAGCCCTGATACCCGCGGACGCTTTCTGAACAAGCAGCTGAGCTTTGCCGCCGAGATGGGGGTTTTGAATCTGGAGCACCGTACCGAGGTGCTGCGTGCAGAGTGGGTAAGCTATACCCCGGAGCTTTTTGCACGGCTCAAGCTCGAACGCGGGGATCGCTGCTACCATCTTGTGCGTATGCGCTACGCCAACGGAAAGCCCTTTGTTCTCGTGGAAAACTATGTGCCGGAATCTGTGTTTCCCGGTATTGATGCCTACGACTTCGCCCAGCGCTCGCTGTACGATGTCTTTGAAACCGTCTATCACGAGAAGATCGTTAAATCGCGCCGTGTGCTGATGGCGCAGACCGCCAACGTCGAGTTTGCCAACCTGTTCGGCGTACACCGCGGTTCCCCCGTGCTGTATGTCGAAAACGTGGTCATGGACCAAAACGACCGTCCGATCGACCTCAGCAAAGAGTATCTGGACGGCGTTACCCAGAAATTTGAATTTGAAGTTGTCAACCAATAAGCCGGGTCTGTGCGCCCGATTTTGCTAAAGGAGTGTAGTTTGCTATGGTAGGTGTAGTTGTGACCGGGCATGGCGGCTTTGCCGCCGGTATGGCTGCCAATGTAAAAATGCTGGCAGGCAGTGATGCGGAACTAAAGGCCGTGGATTTTGCCGACGGCATGGATGTGGAAGTGTTTGAAAAGCAGCTGGCAGAAGCAATCGACAGCTATGCAGACTGCGAGGCCGTTCTGGTGCTGGCAGACATTGCCGGCGGTACGCCCTACAACCGCGCAGCGGGGCTTTCCATGACCCGCCCCAAGGTGCGTGTGATCTCCGGGCTGAACAGCAGTATGCTGATGGATCTGTGCATGCGCAATATCACCGGTGACGAATGCCCCGATGTGGATGCACTGGCCGCCGACATTATGCAGACCGGGCACGAGAACATCGGCAAGTTTGTGCTGGAGGTTCCCGCCCAGCCGCAGGAGGACGAGGACGGTATCTGAAGGGAGAAACGCCATGAAGCCGATCAAGGCAGTCATCTTTGATATGGACGGCGTGCTGATCGACAGTGAACCGGTCTACCTGCACCATCAGTATGCACATCTGAAGCCGTCCTACCCATGGATCACCCTGGAAAGTATGTACCCGTTGGTGGGCATTTCCGGGCAGGAATATATGCCCTTTATGGCCAAGCTTTGCCGCCGTACCGACGATGCCGCATTCCGGCAGGAAATGGACGCCATGAACGCCGGCTGCCAGGTGTATTACCCGGATATTCTGCGCAAAGAGGTTCGCCCGCTGCTGCATGAATTAAAGCAAATGGGGCTGCAGGTAGCCCTTGCAAGCAGCAGCAGCCGGGAATGTATTGAGCAGGTCCTGACACAGTGCAAAATCCGGGAGTTGTTTGACTGTATCGTCAGCGGTCACGAATTTACCCACAGCAAGCCGGATCCTGAAATTTACCGTTTCACCATGGACAAGCTGAAACGCAGGCCGGAGGAGTGCCTGATCGTGGAGGACTCCACCTACGGTGTGCAGGCAGGTACGGCGGCGGGCGGCGTTGTGGCTGCCCTGCGTGACGAAAGATTCCCGTTTGACCAGCGTGCGGCGCAGCTGCATATCGACAGCCTTGCCGAGCTGCCTGCGCTGGCGGCGTGCGGCGGAAAAAGGATACGCGCCGCCTTCTTTGATGTGGACGGCACCCTGATTACCGTGGGCGGGCATCGGATGCCGCCCAGTGTAGCCCCGGCACTGCAGGCTTTACAGCGCAGCGGCGTGCAGGTATTTTTGTGTACCGGCCGCCATGCGTTGGAAATCGCGGAAGAAAACATGCTGCCCGGGATCACGGTTGACGGTGCTGTTTATATGAACGGCCAGCTCTGTGAGCTGCAGGGTCGGATCGTGCGGGAAACGCCCATTCCCACCGGGGATTTGTCGGCATTGAAGCAGTTTTTGCAGAAAAAGAACTGCAGCTGCATCTTTCTTGAAAAAGACAGGATGTACGCCAACTGCGTGGACTCCCGCATGGAGATTGAGCAGGCAAAAATCGGCACCGCCGTGCCGGCTGTGCGTGACATCTCCGATTTGGAAAACCGCCGCATATATCAGGTCATCCCCTTCGTGAACGAGGAGGAGGAAGAAGAACTGCTGCGGCAGATGCCCCACTGCCGGACAAAGCGCTGGGGGGATGCCGTGGTGGATCTGATGAGCCGAACCGGCGGCAAGGAAAACGGCATCCGTGCCCTGTGTGCGGCAATCGGTATCACCCCGGAGGAAACCATTGCCTTTGGAGATGCCGAAAACGATTTGGAAATGCTGCAGCTGGCCGGTATCGGTGTGGCAATGGGTAATGCTCTGCCGCAGGTGTGCGCCTGTGCCGATATGGTCACAGACACCGTGGAAAATGACGGCATCGCCCATGCACTCCAAAAATTAAAACTGATTGGATAAATACAAAACGAGGAGCGCTTTCCCGCAAGAGAAGCTCCTCGTTTTCAAAAAAAGGGGCAGTGTTCTATGATGAAAGAAAAAGCGCAGACCCTTGTAACGGATCAGCTGTATAATCTGGTCGCCGGGTTTCTGTATGCCCTGAGCATCTGCTATTTTGCCAAGGGTGCCGACTTTGCACCCGGCGGGCTGTCGGGCCTGGCCTTGTTGGGCAACTATCTGTGGGGGTTCCCCATCGGCATCACAACGCTGGTGCTGAATGTGCCCCTGATTTTGCTGGGCTTCCGCTTTGTGGGGCGCACCTTTCTGGGGAAAACGGTCATCAGTATGCTGTGGTGTACCTTTTTTCAGGATGTTGCCTTTGCAGACCAGCCCGGCTACGGCGGCGATCCGCTGCTGGCGGCACTGTTTGCTGGTATCACATGGGGCGGCGCGTTGGCGCTTTTGTATATGCGGGGTTCGTCCAGCGGCGGCACCGATTTTTTGACGATGTCGATCAAGGTGCTGCGCCCGCATCTGTCGGTTGGTGTTGTGACCGGTGCGATAGACCTTGTGGTCATCCTGTTGGGGTGGCCTGTGTTTGGTTCTGTCGATGCCGTTTTGTACGGTCTTGTCACAACGGCGGTCACATCACTGGTTATCGACAAAATCATGTACGGCAGCAATGCCGGCAAAATGCTGACGATCATCACTACCAAGGGGCAGGAGATTGCAGACGAAATCTCCCGCCAATGTGAGCGCGGCTCAACGATGGTTAAAGCGGTGGGCACATACACCGGCACGGAGCGGCAGATGCTGCTCTGCGTCTGTGCCAGACCGCAGGTGTACCGCATCCGGATGGCGGCTTACCGCATTGACCCCGGCTGTATGGTCATGGTGACAGAAACCGGCGAGGTCTACGGCGAAGGCTTCATCGACCCCGGCAAGACAGCATCGTTTTTGTAAAGGCTGCTGCCGCACACGAAAAGAAAGGAAAGATTTGTTATGAATCCTATTACACCTGCCGAACTGGCAGCTTATTTTGACCACACCCAGCTGCGCGCCTATGCGCAGCGCAAGGATTTTGAAAAGCTCTGTGCAGAGGCTCGTGAGTACGGCTTTGCCATGGTGGCCATCAACCCGGCTCCGGTTTCTCTGTGCAAGGAACTGTTGGCGGGAACATCGGTCCATGTAGGGGCAGCGATTGGTTTCCCCTTGGGGCAGAGTACGCCCCAGGTCAAGAAATACGAAGCCCTAGATGCGATCGCCAATGGCGCGGATGAAATAGATTATGTCATCAACATTACGCAGCTGAAAGAGAAAAACTACGATTTCATTGAGCATGAGATGGCCGGCATTGTAGAAGAATGCCGCAGTGCAGGGGCGATCTCGAAGGTGATCTTTGAGAACTGCTACCTGACCGAGGAGGAAAAGCGTGCACTGTGTTCCATCGCGCGGGAGGTTCGCCCGGATTTCATAAAGACGTCTACAGGCTTTGGCACCGGCGGCGCAACCTTTGAGGATGTGGCGCTGATGAAAAAATGCGTCGGCGACGAGGTAAAGATCAAGGCGGCCGGCGGCATCCGCACCCTGGATACCGCTTTGCGTATGATCGAGCTGGGCGTATCCCGCATCGGCTCCACAGCCAGCGTCAGCATTGTAGAAGAACTGAAACACCGGTTATAAAAAGCGCCGGGGATGATCGGAACGGTCTGAACTGCAGAAAGCAAATAAGCACCACTAAGTTTAACTTGGTGGTGCTTATTGTTTTATTGGCTTTCTTTTTTGGTTTTATAACATTCTGTAATGTGATCCGGCAGCGTCATATTTTTCAGGTGATACCGCGTAAGTACTTTGCAGCAATCGTCAAGGCCTGGAACAGCCTGTTTCCCAGCTGAAACAGGAACATTTCTAACTCCCAGAACCAGAAAAGCCCCGGCCTTTTCTGGCCGAGGCTTGATGGTTGCGGAGCAGAATGTGATCTGTTCGCTTCCGCTGACAGGGAGAGCAATCCATAGCTTAGGGTTCCACCCGCACCGTCAGGCGGGAGGCGTGCAACCCACCGTGGT